>OFRL01000087.1_pt1 | contig 49135 bp, 43 predicted proteins | sample 1543121 | NCBI WGS metagenome assembly OFRL01 (sample SAMN07774228, study PRJEB24372) | wastewater metagenome | isolation source: Lake Maggiore Cannobio | place: Italy: Cannobio | collected 2016-01
AGCGGTAGAAAAGCGACCCGGTGACTGGGTAACTGAAATCGATACCGCCAGTGAACGAGTGGTTAGAGCGGCGCTTGAAGCGGCCGCCCCCGGACTACCGGTTTTTGGCGAAGAAGAAGGCGGAGAAAAAGCCGAAGTAGGTTGGTTTGTCGACCCTCTCGACGGAACCGCTAATTTCGTCCATAATTTTCCCGCAGTGGGAGTTTCTGTCGGCCTCATGGCCGAAGGGGTGCCGATCGTGGGCGTGGTCTATGCCCCCATGCTGGGAGATCTCTACACGGCTCGCTCTGGTGGCGGAACTTTCTTCAACGGGGCTCCAGTTTCGGTGAGTGAACGTTCAGTTGAGCAAGCCATGGTCGCCACCGGATTTCCTTTTCGGGCCAAAGTTCAGCGCCTCGACGAATACCTTCCTATATTCGAGCGAGCCCTACGAGCATTCGAAGACCTCCGGCGGGCCGGGGCGGCCAGTCTCGATTTATCGTGGACTGCTTCAGGAGTTTTTGACGGTTATTTCGAACAAGGTTTAGGGCCATGGGATGTCGCCGCCGGAGCATTGTTGGTTAGGGAAGCGGGTGGGGTGGTTACCGATTGGCACGGTGACGACAAAGCTTGGTTTGACTCGGGCGACATCGTGGCCGCACCCCCTGCGGTACACGAAGTAATCCTCGCCCTAATCGCCGAATCTGACCAGTAAAAAGTTTTTTGGCGCATTTAACGCTTATTAAGTAACGAAATTTAATTAACTTGACCGATCGCTACGGAAAGTGCTTATCTATTAGTTCGGATAAATAAGGGATAACCATGAATACCCAACTGATGAGAACTATTAGCTCTTTGAGCCTGCTTCAGTCGGGGATAGCGCGCGCCTCGGTGAATTCAAATAGCTCTCATTTGACCCACGCCGCTTTTGGTTATGCGCCGGCTCAAATTTGGCTCCCCATTATGGGAACTAAGACCACCCCCAAACTTGAGCCCCGGACCTTGAATCCGATCTCCCCCTAGAACATTTCCACCCAGAGATCTTTTCCAGCCGCCGGGGCCTCGCCTCCGGCGGTTTTTTGTTGTACCGCAAAGGTTTTAAACCCTAGATAGAACCCCTAAACCCGAAAGGAAACCATCATGAGCGTCATAGAGATAGAAGCAGAAGTCGAGGTAGCCCCAGGACGGGCTCGCTGTGCCGACGGCACTGGGCAATTGACCGCGCTTTTCTTCTCCGAAGATCTCGGTGACATCGCGCGGGCCAAAGCGTTTTGCCGAGGGTGCGAGGTGCGCTCTGACTGTTTGGCTGGTGCGGTAGAACGAGTCGAACCGTGGGGGGTATGGGGTGGAGAGCTGGTGGTCAATGGTCGAATATCGGCCAACCGGCGCCGGCGGGGTCGTCCGCCCAAAGAGCCCCGGGCCGAAGTGGTTTTGCCGGATACCTGGGAGCTCACTTACGCAGAAATCGCCTAATGATTTACCAGTATCCTCTTAGGTTCGGGCGCGTAGCTCAGTTGGAAGAGCGCCTCCCTTACAAGGAGGATGTCGGGGGATCGAGGCCCTCCGTGCCCACCCATTAGAGGGCTGCTTGCCTAGGCCAAAAGCGATTCTTGGACTATCGTAAAATTATGTCTTGGTATTTATTGGCCATCTCTTTTGTAGTGGGCGGGTTGACGGCTTTTCTCTACGGGCGTTGGAAAAATAAACGCTAAGCACTTCAGCGCCCTTGTCTCTACTGGGTTAGTTCACAAACTGGAAACAATCCAGTGACGCTAGGGAAATCATCTTCAGTAAAGATGACATCTATCTGACAAGCACAGTTGAGTAAATGCTCAACTACTTATGGGAGGATGTCATGAAGATAAACGCTGGAGATACCGCTTGGGTCTTGATGTCGGCCGCGCTGGTGATGTTTATGGTCCCAGGTCTTGCCTTGTTCTATGGCGGCATGGTGCGAGCAAAAAATATGCTCGCGATGTTGATGCAGAACTTCTTTGCTCTAGGGATAGTCACTGTCTTGTGGGTAATAGTTGGTTATTCTCTGGCCTTTGGCCCGGGCGACTTCATCGGAAATTTTGATTATGTCGGCCTAAAAGGTCTCTCTACTCAGGTTTCTGAAGCCGGCCTTCCTGTTTTGGCGTTTGTGGCCTTCCAGATGACCTTCGCCATTATCACGCCCGCGCTTATTACCGGCGCCATAGCTGATCGCATGCGTTGGGCTGCGTGGGTCCCATTCATTGTTCTGTGGTCAATTCTGGTTTACGCACCGGTTGCTAAATGGATCTTTGGTGGCGGATGGTTGGCTCAGCGCGGTGCCCTCGATTTTGCTGGGGGGACGGTAGTGCACGTGAACGCGGGTGCTGCGGCCTTGGTCTTAGTACTCCTTCTTGGTCGGCGTAAAAACTGGCCCCGTGAGCCGATGCCACCTCACTCGCTTCCGCTCACCTTGTTGGGAACCGGAATTTTATGGTTCGGCTGGTTTGGTTTCAACGCCGGTTCGGCCCTGGCCGCCGACGGAGTTGCCGCCCAAGCATTCATGAACACATTCGTTGCCGCCGCCGCAGGAATGTTGGGTTGGTTAATTGTCGAACGGTTAAAAGCAGGACACGCCACCACCCTAGGTGCGGCCTCGGGAGCGGTGGCGGGACTGGTGGCAATCACTCCGTGCGCCGGTTTCGTTGGCGGTCTATCGCCAATCATTATTGGCGCAATTGCCGGGGCAGTCTGTTATCTGGCCATCTGGTTGAAGTTTCACTTCAAGTTCGATGACTCGCTCGATGTGATTGCGGTTCACCTAGTAGGAGGAATTATCGGGTCAGTGCTGCTGGGCTTTTTTGCCGACTCCGCGGTCAACAAGTTGGGTAAAGACGGGGTGTTCTTTGGCGGCGGTTGGAGCTTGGTCGGAGAACAAGTTCTCGCGGTAGTCGTGATTATGGCTTTCTCCATGGTAGTAACACTGATTATCGGTCTAGGGCTTAAGAAATCACTAAGTAAGGGAATTCGGGTTACTTCCGAAGAAGAAGAAATTGGCCTTGATTTGACGCAACATTCCGAGAACGCTTATTCGCTAGAGCGAGTCTGAGAATTACTAACCTAAGGAAGGAGAACACTATGAAACTAATTGTTGGAATAATCAAACCCTTCAAAGTCGATGACGTAAAAGATGCCCTCAAAGATCTTGGGGTTGAAGGGATCACTGTTTCTGATGTGCAAGGATTCGGTCGTCAGCGGGGTCACACCGAGGTCTACCGCGGGGCGGAATATACCGTTGACTTTGTTCCTAAGGTTCGTATTGAAATACTGGTTGATGACTCCGATGTCGAACGAGTTACCGCTAAAATTGTTGATACCGCTCGAACCGGCAAGATCGGTGATGGGAAAGTTTGGGTAGTTTCGATTGATGAAGTCATTCGCATTCGAACCGGAGAATCAGGTCGCGACGCCCTCTAGCCCTCATACCTTAGGGCTAGAGGTTTCTGTTCGGCTACGACAACGCCGTCACCAACTAATTCAAGATCACTCAATTTCTGGCGTTACTTTTGGCGCACTTCTTTCTGTGGCACTTGACGAGGCCTTAGTTGCGCTCGCGGCCAATTTAAAAATTGAGAAATCAATGGCGATTGTGGCTGCGGGGTCGTATGCCCGCCGAGAGTTGGCTCCGGGTTCTGATATTGACGTACTGCTTATCCATGACCGCCGGTCAGAACCAGAATCAGTCCGCCGCATCGCCGAAGCACTTTGGTATCCACTATGGGATGCCGGATTCGTTTTAGGTCACGGCGTGCGCACGAAATCAGAAGCACTTGCCCTCGCCCAAGAAGACCTCGACGCGCTAACTGCGCTATTGGAGATTCGTTTCGTAGCGGGCAACTCAACCATTGCTGCTGCCACGCACCAGCAAGCCAAGAAACTGGCTCGTCGAAAGCGTAAAAAGATATTGACCCAACTAGTCGTGGCCGCCGCAAATCGTGCTGACCACCCCGGACCAATAGCCGAAATGCTTGAGCCCAATCTAAAAGATGGTGCCGGGGGATTGCGCGACATCGACGCCTTGAGTTGGGCGGCCGCTTGTTTTAGTAATGATGCTGGCGGTTTGAGTGCATTGGTCGATCGGGGTGCGCTCGAAATTGGTGACCGTGAGATATTGGCTGGGGCCCGCACGAATCTGCTTGACACTCGGCTAGCTCTTCATCGAGTTACCGGTGCTTCATCAGACGTCCTGACTCTGCAAGAACAAGACGCAGTGGCCGAAATGCTGACGATCAACCAGTCGGCTGATCCCGCCGATGATTTAATTCGATCATTAGCCGAGTCGGCCCGAGCCGTCACTTGGATTACTAGTGATGCTTGGCGGAGAGTAGGGTCTCGCCCTCGTCGTTCTCGTCGGCCTACTGCAACGCAGTTTTCGGGGATTAGTGAACATCACGGATCAATTGTCATCGATATTTCTGCCGACCCAGATACTCCAACGGCTCTGCGGGCTGCTGTTGTGGCGGCCAAAGCCGGTCTTCCCCTAGAGCGAAGTTCGCTAGAGCGGTTACGGACGGAAAAATCTTCGCCAATGCAATGGGATGTCACCGAGCGCGGTCTTTTCGTTGAACTGTTGCAAGCCGGGCCATCGATGATTTCGGTTGTTGAGGCTCTTGATCAGGTCGGTGTTATGACGGCTTTACTGCCCGAGTGGGAAGCCGTACGGGCACTCCCGCAACGCAATGCCTATCACCGCTTTACCGTTGATCGTCACTTGCTGGAGTGTGTAGCCGAGTGCGCCGATCTGCTGACGACCTCAGGGTTTAATGGCGATATCGCTCGTCGATGTCGAACCGATCTTTTACTGCTGGGCGCACTTTTGCACGATATTGCTAAGGGCAATGCGGGCGATCACTCAACTTTGGGCGCGCAAATAGCTCGTACGGTGGGTGAGCGTATGGGCTTAGACGCTCACGCTATTGATGTCTTGTCTTGGCTCGTACAAAACCATCTACTGCTTGCTGATACTGCTACCCGTCGCGATTTGGCCGACGAGGAAACTATCGTGCGCTTTGGTCGAGCGGTAGGCGACACGGAACGGCTTGACTTACTTTACGCATTGACAATTAGTGACTCAAAGGCCACCGGCCCCGCGGCGTGGAGTTCGGGCAAAGCCGCTTTAGTGCGTCAATTGTTTATTGAAACTGATGTTCTTTTTGAAAGTGGAGTAACCGAACGAGGCCTCGATGCTGCTCGCATGACCGCACTTGCTCGCTACGAGGAACTCCTCGCAACAAGAGTTGTCGACTGCTCATGGGGGCAGGGTGATGATGGTCTGCTTGAGTGTGCAGTGGTAGCTCCTGATCAGCGCGGTCTACTCGCTAAAGTCGCCGAAGTGCTTGCCGTCCACCGATTTGATGTACGGGTTGCTGCGGCGTATCAGGCTCCGAACGCAATGGCACTAGAGGTTTATCGGGGAGTCGATACGATGGGTCGCCTCGATGAGACCGGTCGGCAAGCCCTTAAGTCTGACCTTGAAGCCGTAATCAGTGGTCAGTTAGACGTGAAGCCCCGTTTGGCCGAACGCCGTAGTCGGGCGCTCCGCAAGCGTTCACTCTCAGCGGGCAAGCGCAACAACTCGGTCCGAGTTGCCTTCGATGTTGATGCTTCGCGCTCGGCCACGGTGGTAGAGATAGAAGCTCCGGACGAAAGTGGATTACTCGCTCGAGTGGCGGGAGTATTTCGTGATCTTGATTTTGACGTTTCGGCCGCTTTAGTTTCTACTTTGGGTGATCGAGTGGTAGATACTTTTTATTTGCGAGACTCGCATGGGGCTAAGCCAACTGACCCGGTAGTGCTTGAGGAGTTAAAAAATGTTCTCGAGGCAGAACTTAACGAATCATTGCCGTCTGACTAGTCTTATTTCGTGCCCAAACTAAGCGATTCCGAGATCTGGACCTTAACTGCGAGGGAGCGAACAGAGTTTGCAGATTTTCTCGCCCTCCTCACACCCGAACAGTGGGACTCAGACTCTTTATGTGGAGCGTGGCGAGTGCGAGATGTAGTCGCGCACTGCGTCCAGTCCTGTACCGATACGACAGGAAAAGTAATGCGGGGTATCGTAAAAGCGGGCGGGCGACCCATGGTTTACTTTGAGCGCAGCGCTCGCAAGACTGGTGACAAATTATCTTCCGAACAACTCATCGCTAGTTTGCGTTCAGTTATTGATTCGGAGCGAGTTTTCCCCCAGATCACACCCGCAATGATGCTGTCCGATGTCTTAATTCATCAGCAAGATGTGCGCCGGCCCTTAGGGCTACCTCGCGTTATTCCGACCGATCGGCTCGAGTGTGCGCTTGATACCGAGGTGACTAACAAGTTTGTTTCCGGCGACGGCGAGCACTTCAAAGGCTTTAACTTGCGGGCCACTGATATTGATTGGAGCTACGGAGAGGGTCCTGAAGTCACTGGTTCAGCAGAGGCGTTACTAATGGTTATCGCTCGACGAAAATCGGCGACTCGTGATTTGAGTGGCCCCGGGGCGGCTGCTTTGTCGGCTCGACTTACTGGGTCGGATTAGTTTCAGATTTTAGGTGCAACCATCGGCTAATGCGAGGTCGGTTATTAGCCACGAGTCGATAAAACAGATGCGCGCCAGTGCGAATAATCGGAAAAGTCAAAACTATCGCGATAAAACGCGAGAATCTTCCTCCGGTGCGCAGTATTTCGCGCACCGCGTCCATGCCTCCGATAGTGCTGTTGTCCGTAGTCAAGAGCATCTCGCGGTTAGCCCGCTCAATTTTATTCGTATCGGTTAGTTGAGTCGAAGGACAAAACTGTACTTCGGAGTATCGGTCAGTCGCTTTTCTAACAATGGCCGAGCACACTCCACATTCGGAATCGTAAAAGACCGTAGGTTTTTCGGGTTCAACTTCACTCATCGGGTTAGTTTCGGTGCTGTCACTCTAACGGGCACTCCCGGCGACCAGTAAGCAGTGGGCGTTGCTTCAGAGACATCAAAACCCGCATGATCTACTAATCCGGTAGTACATTTTTTGATTTTGGCTTCGGATAAATCCCAAGGAGGATGATCGACTTGAGCCACCCGGAGTTTTTTAGATCGCCCCGAGTAAAGCCGCCATCGGGCAGTAAGAAAAACACTCAGTAAGTCGTTTACCGGCGTACTGAGTTTTTCTATCTCTAGTTCACCGGCAACTACTTCTGGCCGTTTTCTCCTTACTTTCCAATTAGAGGTAGTAGCCGCCTGAGTTTCGCTTACCTCGCCGTGATAATAGGGAAGTCGGTAAAAAGTTCGGGCCACCAAAGTCGCGAGCGCCGCGTGGACATCAAGAGAGCAAAACCAAACTCCCGGCCCATTGGGGCCGCGTACATAAGTGCGTACATTAACTTCACCAAAATTGCTCGTACCTGGTATCGGCGGCAAGTGTCGAATACGAAGGTTTTCCATTCGAAAAGGAACTAACGAAACCCAAGCTGTGCCATTAAATAAATCAGGCTCAAGTCCATTAGGGATAACTCGAGCCACCGCCGCGGCCGGTACCGGCCAATTGACAAAAATCGCGTCTCGCCATTTTTGGGTCATAAACGGCTTATCGATTTGATGCGGCGAGTTAGGCCCGCAATGTTCCTTCGAAACCAAATTCGCTCTCGATTCCGGTGAAATCATTTTTTACCCTTCTCGGCTTTTATTGCCTACTGTCTAGTGAATACGACCCCGGGGTAAAACCTTGGACTGGGTTCACGCGAGCTAAGCGCCGCCGCAAGGGGGATAAATCCGCTAAAACTACGGATTCGTTGGCTCTGAACGAAAATAGGCCTTGAACTATGCCATTCTTGATACCTGATGTTTAAAGCCGGTAGTGCTGCGCGCAATTTCCTCATAACCATCGTTGTGGGGGGAGTGGTGATAGGGGCATGTTTAGCGGCCCTTATCCCTGGGGTGTTGGCGTTGGCTCAAGCCAATACTTCGGTGAGTGGGGGTGTTGCTCCACTGCGGGATTTGTCTCAACGGTCTACGGTCTATGACTCCGCGGGCAATGTGATCGGGATTTTGGGCACCCAAAACCGAGAACAAGCCACTTTGGCCGAGGTGCCCAAGATAGTTCAAGATGCGGTCATCTCGGTTGAGGATCGCACTTTTTGGACTAACGACGGAATCGACCTTAACGGTCTAGTGCGGGCGTTCGTAACCAACTTGACTTCGGGCAAAATAGAACAGGGTGGTTCAACCATCACCCAGCAACTAGTAAAAAATCGCATCCTTTCTTCTTCCCGCGACGTAAACCGCAAGGTAAAAGAAATCGTTTTGGCCTTACGGCTCAACGAAAAATACTCTAAGAACGAAATTTTAGAGCAATACCTGAACACCGTTTACTTTGGGCAAGGTTCTTACGGAATCAAATCAGCCGCCGAACGATTTTTCCTAACCGTCGACCCCGGCCAGCCGTTTCCCCGAGGGAAAAAATTAAGTGAATTGACCATCGGCGAGGCGGCTTTACTGGCTGGAGTTATTTCTAACCCTGAGGGGAATAATCCGTTTGTTAATCCTGACGGCACTAAAGAGCGAAGGCGATTAGCGCTGGCCTCGATGGTCAAGGGGGGGTATATAACCGAAGCCGAAGAAGCCGCGGGCAACGCCGAGCCGTTACCGACCGTAAAACCGTCCGCGGAGTTGCGCCCTACTAATTCATGGACCGAAGAAGTGCAAGACCAACTTTATGACGCCCCAATGTTTTCTATGTTGGGGGCAACGCGCGAGCAGAGAAAAAACGCAGTGCTCACCGGAGGGCTAAAAATCTTTGCCACCCTTGACCCCGCTATGCAAGAAGACGCTCAAAACGCAATGGATCAGGTTTTGCCCGAAAAACCCGGCTGGACGGGTTCTCTGGTTTCGATGGATCCTCGCACGGGGGCGGTAAAAGCTATGGTCGCGGGGCCTGGATTCGGGGAAAGCCAATACAACATCGCTACTAGTTATCCGGGTCGTCAAGCAGGTTCAACCTGGAAGGTTATTACTCTCGCTACTGCGATTGAAAACGGCTACTCACCTAACGACTCCATCGAGGGTACTTCTCCGTGTGAGTTTGGTGCGCTGGGGAGAACACAAAACGCTGAAGGCGGTGGGGGCACTATGACCCTGCGAGCGGCTACTTCCGGGTCAGTCAACTGTGCTTTTGCTCGATTACAACAATCGGTGGGGTCGCAAAAAGTTATTGATACCGCCAAAAAGTTAGGTATTTCGCAAGATACCCTCAAGCCCTACCTGACTCTTACGCTGGGAGTTATTGAGTCGACCGCGCTCGAAATGGCTACGGTCGCGGCAACTTTGGCTAACGGTGGAATACGGCACGACCCTATTTTCGTTGAGAAAATTATTGGACCTGACGGCCAAGTTATTTTCACTGCGGCCCGCAATAATCCTGAGCGCCGGGCCATTTCTTCCGCGGCGGCCGCTTGCACGATTGATATTTTGCGGGGAGTTATCACCGGAGGAACCGGAACTGCGGCTCGATTAAACGGGAGAGTATCGGCGGGTAAAACTGGTACTACCGACAACCGAGCTGACGCCAACTTCATTCAAATGACGCCCACTTTGGTTGACTTCGTCTGGCACGGAAATGCCACCGCCCGTATCCCCGGAGCAGGTTTTGGTGGCCAAATCCCCGCTCGTATTTCTAAGTTGTTCATGGACGCCGCCTTAGCCAATCAACCCGCAGCCGAGTTTCCGCCCGCCGGCCCCGACTGTGCGCGCGCGGGAGCCGCCATTACGGCTGCCGGCCGAGGAGGTTCGGCCAGTTTGAACTCCACTCTCCCGACGCTGGTGCCGCCGAGCATCGTGATCAACCCGACCACCACCAGCTCGACCACCACTCCCCCTACCACCTTGCCTTATTGTGGACCTGCTGGAACACCACCAACGACCATAGCGGCGCCCTGTCGACCCACCCCTTAGATGGTGAAGATTGTCAGCAGTCTTTATTTCTCTGAAGTCGCTCTTCGACCCCCATTTGCGCGTACCTTCATAGAGTGGCCGATTTAAAAACGCTTCTTGTTTTGCAAGAACACGATCGCTCCATCGATCAACTTCAGTACCGCCACGCCCACCACCCGCTACGCCAAGAGATTGCCCTCGTTAATAGTCAAATAACCAAACTCGAAGCGCTAACCACAGACATCGGTTCGGCGCGTGACGAGGCTGCTCGTAACGAATCTAAGCGGGCCAATGAAGTGGCCAAGTTTTCTGAACACGCCGCAGTAGCCGAGGCTCGACTTTACTCGGGCGATGTGACTGCCCCCCGCGAACTTCAAGCCTTGCAGGCTGACATTGAACAACTTAAACGCCAAGTTCGCGGATGTGAAGATCTCCAACTCGAGGCAATGGAAATCCGTGAACCCCTTGACACTCAACTAGCCGAGGTGACAGCTGCGCGCGCCGAAGCCGACGTGAAGGCCAAAACTCTGTCGGCCACTTTGGCTGCTGAGTTAGCAACCATTGATTCTGAAATAGACCAAGAAGTCAATCAGCGCAATTCGATAGCCTCTACAGTGGCACCCGAACTTTTAGCGGACTATGACCGTCGTCGGGCTAATGGGGCTGGAGCAGCCCGACTGGTCGGCGTGAGGTGCGAAGGCTGCCACCTGACTATTCCTAATGTAGAGGCCGAGCGGATTCGCAAAGCACCCGAAGGTACCGCCGCTTCGTGCGAAAACTGTGGCTGTATTTTGGTCCCGTGAGCGAAATGAGAGAAGTAGTTGAGCTTTATGCCGACGGTGGGGCACGGGGTAATCCGGGCCCCGCAGGTATTGGTGCAGTGGTTTACGATCCGTCCACCTCGCCGCCCCAAGTGCTGGCTTCGGTCAGTGAAACTATTGGTGTAGCCACGAACAATGTGGCCGAATATCGCGCCATGATCGCGGGGCTTGAAATCGCCGCTAATTTTCCGGCGCAGTTGTTGCGAGTACGGAGTGATTCACTGTTAGTGATTCGTCAACTCCAAGGAGTGTGGAAAGTAAAACAGGTACACCTAAAACCTCTGCACGCGCAAGCGCTAGCTTTATTGCGAAATACTCATGCTTTTGATCTTGATCATGTGCCGCGCGAGCAAAATACTGAGGCTGATTTTTTAGTCAATGCCGCTCTTGACGCTCAAGTCGAGCATGAGCGGTAGAAATGTTTTTTTGGTATATCGGCGTTTCGGTTCTTGCTGTCGTGTTGGTGTTTCAAAGTGTGGGAGTCGATTACCGTCTGATCGCCGTTGGGGCGTTACTTCCCAACGCGGTAAATTTATTATTTGGGCATAGAGCCTTTGGTTCTACCTTGGCTTTTCCGGTAATAGTTTTACTGGTGGTAATGATTAGCACCATTGGCAAACCGCGCCTAATGCGGCGGCGGTGGTTATGTTTACCGATCGGAATATTTAGTGGGTTAGTGTTATCCGGTGCTTTCACTAATGGCGCTCAATTTTGGTGGCCACTTAGTGGAATCGGGTTTGGTAGTTCCGCAGTTTTTCCGAGCGGGGTAGTGCTGATCGTGGAAGAGATAATAGGAATCGTGGCTTGTTGGTGGCTGGTGGGTCGTTATGACCTTTGGCAGCCTGGGCCCCGCCGGGCCTTTTTGCGCACCGGCCGTCTAGAACTGAGCGAAAATTGATCATCTTGGTGCGTCACGGACGCACCGAAGCCAATCATCGCGGGTTGCTATTAGGTCGAGCCGACCCAAGACTTGATGAAACTGGCATTGTTCAAGTAGCCGCTTTAGCCGATTACTTAGCCCAAGAACTTATAGGGCGAAAGATAAATGCCGTAGTGACTAGCCCGCTGCTGCGCACTCAAGAAACTGCCGCCGCTATTGGTCAAGCCTTGGCCGTCACTCCCGAAGTCGACGAGAGGCTCATCGAAATGAATTATGGCGAGTGGGACCAGCTTCCGGTGGACGAAATTGCCCCTGAAGTCTGGAAGCAGTGGCGCGTCGATCCTGATTTTTCGCCCCCCGGGGGAGAAAGTTTGGCTCAAGTCCAGATACGCGTCGGACAATGTCTTGATGACTTAGTTCGGCGGGCTCACTCGCCCGACCCCGACAGCCCCGGCGGAGTAGTGGTGGCGGTAAGTCATACTTCTCCCATCAAAGCGGCGCTGGTGTGGGCTTTACGCGGTTCACCTGAACTCGCGTGGCGATTTCGATTAAGCGTGGCTTCAATTACGGAGATCACTCTGGGTCCGTTTGGACCCGTCGTGACTCGTTTTAACGAAACCGTTACCCCGAGCGTGGGCTAAGGATCTCTACGGGCACTGAATTTTTGTTCGGTGCTTTTGCCGGACGTGATTGCGCTCCGTTGCCGTCGACAATAAATCGACCTTCCCCGGGCCCTTCGGCTTTAGGCATGCCGAGGGCTTCCAATAGCGCGATGTCGTCGTCGGGGCTTCGACCCGTGGTGGTTAGGTAATTGCCGACAATTAGAGCATTAGCGCCAGCCAGTAGTCCCATACCTTGAAGTTCACCCAGCACTCGTTCGCGCCCACCCGCTAAGCGCAACCAGGCTGAGGGGAGTATCAAACGAAATAAAGCAATGGCTTGCAAAGCGGCTCGAGGCGAGAGCGTAGTTTGATTTTCTAGTGGAGTCCCTGGCCGAGGGTCGAGCAAGTTAATCGGCACTTCGGTAGGTCCTAATTCTGCTAGTTCAAAAGCGAAATCAATGCGCTGCTCTAAAGTTTCACCCAGACCCAAGATCCCTCCGCAACACAGTTCCATCCCTGCATCAAGCGCGAGTTGAGCAGTCGCTACTCGGTCATCGTAAGTATGAGTAGTACAAATTGTTGAAAACATTTCTCGGCACGTTTCAAGGTTGTGGTTATAACGGTGTACGCCCGCGTCGGCCAAGCGTTCAGCTTGAGGGGCAGTCAACAGACCGAGTGAACACGCTACTTCTAACCCGGTTTCTTGGTGCACCGCGGCAACCGCTTTTATAACTTTAGCCAGCAAGCGTTCTTCTGGACCTCGTACTGCTACCACAATGCAGAATTGTGTTGCCCCCGCGTCGCGGGTCGCTCGAGCAGTAGCGACCACTTCATCTATATCAAGAAACGGGTAAACCTCGGCTTGAGTAGAAAACTGAGCCGACTGCGAACAAAATGCACAGTCTTCGGGACACGCTCCCGACTTGGCGTTAATGAGACTTTCCAACTCTACGGTGTCGCCGCAGTACTCAAGGCGAACTCGATGGGCGAGGGCAATAAGGTCGGGGAGTTGATCGAGGGGCACCGCTCCTACCGCCTGGGCTTCAGCTCGAGTCAAAGGCCGGCGCTCGCCGAGGAGAGCGGTTTCGGCGTGCGTCAAGGCGGGATCAATAGGCATTGGCGAAACGCTACCGGTTAGAGCCTTCCTGTGACCACCTAGGGCGTTAAAAGCACCCAATGGGGGAGTTGGGCGAGAACCGGCCACACTAGAAGGTATGCAGATAGCCGTAGCTGGAGCCACCGGATTTGTGGGGCGGCGACTAGTGGAGGCTCTAGCGGGCGAGCACAAGGTAATAGCGCTGGCGCGGCGGGCTCCAGATTTTCTCAACGCTACGAATCAAGCAGTTGATGTAGGCAATTACGAAGAGGCACTCCGCGCGCTCGAAGGCTGCGACGCGGCCTACTACCTAATTCATTCTCTTGACGTCGGCGATTTCCGTGCTCGTGACCTCGATCTGGCCAAAACTTTTGGTGCGGCGGCTAAAGCGGCGGGGGTAAAGCGCATTGTCTATCTTGGCGGTTTAGGTGAAGATCCCACCTCCGATCATTTGCTGAGCCGACAAGAAGTTGGCGCTGCTCTCGGAGCTAAAGGGGTTCCGGTAGTCGAGTTACGGGCGGCGGTTATTATTGGCGCCGGCAGTGTCAGCTACGAGATGCTCCGTTATCTCACTGAACGCCTTCCGTTTATGGTGTGCCCCCGCTGGGTGCGCACCGCGATTGAACCTATTGCTTTGAGTGACGTTTTACTTTATTTAGAGAAATCATTATCGGTTGAACCAGGTATATACGAAGTCGGTTGTGGGGAAGTAACTACCTATCGAGACATGATAAGCATTTACGCTCGCGAGAGAGGGCTGGGACCAACAGTAATTGTCGACATCCCGCTACTTACCCCTCGGTTGTCTTCCCACTGGGTTGATTTTGTAACTCCAGTTGACACCAAAGTCAGTCACTCGCTTATCGAAAGCTTGGTGACTGAAGTCACGGTACGCGATCCCAATAAAACTAAAGATGCGTTTGCGATTATTCCGATGCCTATTGCTCAAGCAATTCGAGAGGCTCTTGATAATCAATTGATAACAGCGGAAGCAACTGTTATGGATCGAGAGTCGGGCTTACTGGACGGTATTTACACTGAGAGAATCGAAATACCTATTGATGAGGCCCTTGAGTCGCAATTAGACGACGATTTTGATCGAATAGGTGGTGATCTTGACTGGTATGGGCTCGACTCGGCGTGGAGAATTCGAATGTGGATCGGGCGCTTATTTGGTGAGCGTTGGCGTCTTCGCCGGCCCGAAGCAGTTGAACCGGACGCCGCAGTTGACTGGTGGCGGGTGGTAGAGCGTTCTCCGAACGAGCTAGTTCTTCGCGCCGAAGGTTGGTTTTTCGGTGAAGGTTGGCTGGGGTGGAGAGTACGGAATGGGGTTTTAGTCCAAGTGGGGATTTTGCGTCCTAAGGGAGTTGTAGGCTTTCTTTACTGGAAAATTTTACAGCCGGTTCATCGTAAAGTATTTCGTCTTCAAGCCGAGCACCGCCTAGTTCGCGCTCGGCGTCGAATAAAGATTGGACAATAATGACCGAAAATTCTGGATTCGTAGCCGTTACAACCAGTGAGATTTCTAGTATTGACGAACTTTTACCGTTAATAGAAGATTACCAACGCTTTTATGGCGTTGAACCCAATCACGAGCACAACAAAACGTTTTTTACTTCGTTGCTTGATTCTAAAGATCAAGGAATGATGCTTGAAGCCAAATTCCTGACCGGGTCAATAATTGTTGGCTACGCCTGTTTGCATTGGCGACTCGATACCGTAAGTGCCCGCTCAGTGGTGTGTTTGCACGACCTTTATGTATCGCCCGAGCATCGACGCAAGAGGGTGGGCGATGCATTGCTCAAAGCCGCCGCGGCTAATGCCTACCTGCGTGGCGCCGAAGCCTTGGTTTGGACAACGGCTCCAGACAATACGGGTGCTCAGGCTCTTTACGATTCAGCGGGGGCTACTAAGTCGTCTTGGATTGAGTACGAATTACCGCTTAAGTCGCCATCTAAACACCTTTGGCAGTGATCTTAAAAGCGTGCCAAACTAGAAGTGGTGGTGAGTTGGCTGGGTGGCCGCGCGTTGAGTCGCTTTTAGGAGTGACTTGATCCGAGGAACGTCCGGACTCCGAAGGGCAAGATGCTGGGTAACACCCAGTCGGGGGAACTCGCAGGAAAGTGCCACAGAAAATAAACCGCCGATGGCAGTCCTCCCGCTCGCGAGCGGGCTGAACAGGCAAGGTTGAAAAGGTGCGGTAAGAGCGCACCAGCATTCGGGGTGACTCGAGTGGCTAGGTAAACCCCATCAGGAGCAAGGTCAGACAAGGGGAGGGCGGCCCGTCCGTGGACACCCCTGGGTAGGCCGCTAGAACCGGCGGGTAACTGTCGGTCGAGAGGGATGGTCACCGTTAGCACTTCGGTGTTGACACAGAATCCGGCGTATAGGCCGACTCACCACCACCTAACTGTTTTATGACAATAAAGAACCCAGCCGCTCATCCCTTGGGTTCGGGACGAGGGCTGGGACTTTATTTGCGTTCGCGTATTAGGCCGCTTCGGAAAAGTTGTCGGCCGCGGATTTGCGCCGAGCAATCAAATACACCAAAAGGCAGAACGCCGGTTTGGCCAGGATGTCCGCAATGGAGTATCCGCTTTGGCGAATCACTTCTCCTGTCACTCCTCCGTCAATAACCGGAATGAAGTAAGCAACTGGGTAGAACGACCAAGTTATTAAAATGATCCAGCGCAGGCCGCTAACTATCGATTTTATCCCTGCGGGCTGGTCGTTAAGCGACTTGGTCATCTCTACAAACAAAACGTAGAGAATGTACAGGAAGGGAATTAGTGATGCTATTCCCCATACGATTCGAGCCGTTGATCCATTCGGAGACATTTCGCCGGGATAGCCCAATACGATCATCAATACCGCTGCAGCTGCTAGCCGAGTAATGAGCGATTTAGTCTTCTCTTTATCGAGTCGCAAAACCAGAACCAATTCAGCCAAAAGCAGTGGAACTGTTATCAACCAGTCAACGTAACGGTATCCTTCGTTGAACGGGAAGCCACCCGAGAATGAATCGCTCCATGAATCAAAAATTCGCAAGTAATGGTAGGCCGCTATGAACACAACCACCATTGCTAGCGTTATGGCTGTTCGGTAAGCCGGAGCTACCGAACGGCGCTGGAAAATCAAAAACACAAATGTACCCAACATGGCGGCTACAGCCAACGAAAATAAGTTGTAGACCAGTTGAAAATCATCTAACGAAAACTTACCCACTTCATCTCCTTTTTTTGATTTTTGTTTTTATACTGCTCTTTCTATCCACGCACCGTGGAATCCGTAAGGTATGCGCCGCGGCGCTACCAATCGCGCTACTGGACCGGCGCTCAGGTCATGAGCATCAAGCACCAGCATCTCGCTCACTCCGTTAGCTCGGCTGTGAGTCACTACCCAGCCATCGTCTTCACTTTTACCGTTGGGGTCGGCGGCGAATATTGGCTCACCAACCACACCGTCAGATTTGTATTCGTTGGCCGTTCCGGTCTCAAGGTCGTATTTGATCACTCGGTCAAAATCAAACAGGTGACCGCGCTGCTCGCGAAAACCTGCTAAGTATCCGTAGCGATTTTTGAGTCCTACGTGAGAATCGGCAATCCGAGGGAAATCTCCCGAGCGATCGTCAAGTTGCTCCCAAGTAACTCGCTTTGAATCAAGGTCAATCGTGAAACGAGCCAAGGTCGCACCAATTCCGTAAGTGTCGCTGCTCTCGTCACTATTTAGATCAAGTTCCATTATTGGCGATCGACAGGCATCAACAAAAATTTTGTTACCCTCGCTCCATCCGTTGACGAAATGAAAGATATAGCAGTTATCAGTTTCGAACCACTCAACCTCAGTTCCGTTGCGAGCCATTACTCCGATGCGAGTCCCATTTTCTGGCTTCCATGAGACCATAGGTCCGCCCGCCATCAACGATTTAATCGAAAAGACTGCGGGTGAGTCAAAGAAAATTACGTGATCGCGAGTAGTGACAAAGTCGTGGATCATTACCGGTTCGGGTAATTCGATATCCACGGTGCGGGTAAGAGTGCCTCCCGCGTCGACTGCGTGATATCGCAAATACGGCGGTATGGGTGAGTAGCCAAAGAAAAGCATCTCTCCAGTCTCGGGATCGAGTTTAGGGTGAGCGGTAAACGGACCTTTTAGGCGCCCATCGAAATCAAATTCACCTAGTGTGGTGAGGTCGGGACCAATGAGGGTCGGGGGGCACGCTTCCATAAGCGCAAAAGTACGACCCGCGTGGTGAACTACGTTGGTGTTCCCGGTGTTTTTAATTATTCCGGCGTCTCCTCGTTCTTCGGGCGAAGGAATAACGAAATTCGCCATTCCGCCAAATAGTGCGTGACCCGCTCGCCTCTCCGATTCAAGAGCCGCGGAGACGATCCACTTGTTGGAGTAAGTGGCTTTACCGTCTTCGATGGTGAAAGCGTGCAACATTCCGTCGCCGTCGAACACGTGGTAACGACCAAGCGGTTCAAACTGAGCGTTAGGTCCCGTTCGTAAAAATGTTCCGTTTAGGCCCTTGGGTATTTCACCGATGACCGCGACCTCTTCATTAGAAAATTCGTCCGCCACGGGGGCGTAGTCGCCCGACAAAAAAGGATCGGACCGGCGGTTGGCTACCTGGGTCATAGGTTGCTCCTATTCATTAAATACGACTCTAGGACGATGGGCTCAATATTAGTGGGAATGGGCTAGTTGTTCTACTGGTCTGGCGGCCTTACGGGTTGCCGTAATTTTGCGTATTGCTCCACCAATCCCCTCGGGGTAAAGCACCGCTACCAATATCAGGGCCAGCCCGCTGATGGCTAGTTGGTATTGTGACCCCGACCCGCCCTGATCGAGCAATGAAGTCAATATCCCTCCAGGTATCAAGAGCCCCGCGAACAGGGCCCCGGTGATGCTGGCTATCCCTCCGAGGTAGGTAAGGGCGATTAGTGATAGTGAAGCAAACACGGTGAAACTCTCCACCGAAAGGGCTTGATAGCGGTAAGCGAGCAACACTCCACCCATTCCGGCGAGGGCAGACGAAAATGCAAATGCGCCTAGTTTGGTGCGAGCCACGTTTACTCCCGCCGCCGCCGCCGCTCGCTCGTTGGCTCGTACCGCCAGCCAGCGAATACCGGTAGCGCTGCGACGAAGATTGGCTACTACCACTCCCGCCCCGACAAGAGTAACTAGGGCCATTATCCCAAAAGTCGCCCGAAAGTTTTCTGCGCCGATGGCGGAAATACCAAAGTTGATTCCTAAAAATTCTGGATTGGGAACTTCGGCGGCACCGGTGCTGCCTACAAATGCGGTCGAACGAAAGATCAACTCTTGAATTGCCATTGCGGCGGCAAGAGTGACGATGGCTAGATTGAGTCCGCGTACTCGCACTGAAGGGATCCCTGCGACAAGTCCAATCATTACCGCTAGACCAACTGCGAGTATCGGGGCTAGGGGGAACGGTACTCCGAGCTCGCCTTGCAACTTTGCTACCGCAAAACCCGCGACTCCGGCAAAAGCCATGGGGGCAAGTGATATTTGACCCACGTAGCCGGTCAGGACGACGATTGAAAGACATACGATGGCCGCGATGGTCGAGGTAATGATTCCTTGTCGCCATTGTGAACTAAGGGTTAAAAGACCAACACTAATAAGCAGAAATCCCACTGCGGTAGTTAGGAAAACATTTTTAGGGATAGGCGAGGAGGGGAATCGGGCGGTCAATCTCAATCCGCGTCCCGGAAGTGATGGCCCCCGCAGAGTAATAATTCCGATAATTATCAAAAATGGGATGGCTTGTTGGAGACCAGCACCCGAAAGCCAACTCGGTGGCTGAGTGTCGACTACTAACTTTAAAGTCACTGACTGCAACATCCCGATCGCGATACCGGCAGCAGCCGTGATACCGAAAGAGCGAAAACCGCCGGCCAAAGCCGCGGCTAATGCGGGGACGATGAGCAATGAGGCGTTTATCGGGCTCAGACCACTTATTGGCGCGGACAGAATTATTGCTCCTCCGGCCAAAACGGAAGCACCGACCCAGTTAAGCGCTCCAACGTAGTCAGTGTGAAGGCCAAGCAAGAGTGCCGACCGTTCGTTCTCGGCTGCGGCTCGGGTTACTAAGCCAAATTTGGTGTACCGGTAAATAGCGATAAGGCCAACCGTTAATAACAAAACTATTGCGGTTAGCCAAAGCCGGTCTACGGGAATCGTGGTTCCGAGTATTTCGACCCCTTCGCTGGGCAGAAGCGAAGTCAGCGAAAGGACTGCCGATCCTTGGTCGAAACGCAAGCGAACGATTTCTTGTAGGTAGAGAAGCAGTCCAAGAGAAGCCACTACGCGCGCGAGAGGGGGGGAGTTGCGTAAGGGTCGGAAAATAAGACCAAAGACCAAAAGGCCGACAACCACCGCAATGATAAAGGCCACGGCTACCGCGGTCATCGTGGAAGGGTGGTCGCTCAAGTGAATTCGAGCGGGCAAGCCCAAAAAGGGGAGAACGAGATCTCCGCTTTGCCGAAATTCGAAATAGACAAAAGCGATATACATTCCCATTGCTGCGTGAGCAAAGTTGACTACCCCTGAGGCTCGGTGCTCTAAGACAACCCCCAATGCGAGCGCAGCAATAACTGCTCCACCCCCTAATCCCAGGATGGCAAACCGTAGATATTCAGTCACGGTAGATCGGGAGTGCTTACGCTACGAGACTTTTTTCAAAATTGCGGGTACGTCAATCCATCCGTAAGGATTACTCGGAGTGCCTTTACTCGCCTGCACTAACTTTTTGTTGGCGTAGCGCACCATTATTTCTTGAGGCGAACACAACGCCGGAAATTCTGGGATTTGTTTTCCGTCGCAGGTATAAGGGTGCCCCATGAAGCTGGGCGCATCTTTCGAAGCCCGAAACGCGTCAATGATGGCTTGAGGTTCAGTCCCTTTTTCTTTCAAATTCGACATAACTACCCACAGGTTCATCATGGCTCGAAATGAAACTGTCCCTGCCCCGATCGGATCAAGCCCTTGTCCATATTTCTTGACGGCAGATGTGTACATGGCGGTGTCAGGGTCGCCCCCGCCACTTATTGGGCCTTCAATGTTAAATAGTTTTCCTTCCGACCCCACCCCCGCCTCGGTTGTACTTTTAGGGGTCGCACAGGCCCCCACCAGCAACATTTTGGCTTGTATCCCTAACTCTTGCGACGCCCGCATCACAGGCACGCAAGCGGTATCGGCAGCAAAGACGAATATTGCGTCCGGATTACCTGAGTTGGCTGCCGTTAGAGGGGCTAAGAAGTCGGTAGCAGTAATAGCAAACGGAACAGTTTCTATGTTTTTAGCCCCTAATTTTTTCGCGATGTCCGCGCTGTATTCAATAGCAGCATTTTTGATTGAGCCAAAGTCGGCGTACATAATTCCAATATTTTTTGCCTTAAGAGTTTTTACTGCGTAATCAGCAAATGCCACCCCTGCCCCCCAGGTGCCACCACTGAATTGAAAAGATATTGGACTTTTAACTTGTCCAAAAGCTGCCGGTATCCCACCAACGTAAGGAATGACATTATCTTCGAGAATTTTTAGCCCAGCATCGGCGTAAATATCTATTCCTCCGGCTACTGCCGATACCTTGGCATCAACCATTTTTTGTGAACAACTCTGGGACCCTTCCGGAGAAAACTTGGTATCGCAGGTGATGAGTTCTATCGGACGGCCGCCTACTCCACCTAGTTCGGCGTTAATCCATCGCACCGCAGTTTCGGTCGCCGCAGTGAGTTCAGGGAAAGCACCAATTGGCGCGGTTTCAGTATTTATCATTCCGATCTTCACCGGTTCGCCGGCAGCTTTTTTCGCCGTGCAACTAAGTAGCGATCCGAGCGAAGTCTCCTCTTTACAATATTTAGCCACAATCGGTTTGGAATTTTTTGTCGATTGGGTTTTGGCTAATGCGCTAGTAAAAGTTGAGCCCAGCGCCACGCAGCCAACAACTGAGAAAACCGTGAGTTGCCACCACTTCGATTTCATTTCCCCCCCCATACCGAGTCGATTTTCATCCGACTCGCTACCCGTTTACTAACGACACCGCTACAGTAACTGCTTCGGAGACTCGATGCCTTCTACCCGCCGGGTAGAAGCGGGGTGATGACTGAGAGAGGGGGGTTGGGTGTTATTGGAGGTCAGTGATCTCACGGTCAACTTTGGTGGGTTGCGGGCCCTCGACGATGTCTCACTTTCAGTTTCTCCTGGTCGACTTGTAGGCCTGATCGGCCCTAACGGAGCGGGAAAGACAACCGCCATTGATGCTTTAACTGGTTTTGTCTCGGCCCAAGGTTCAATCCGATTCGCGGGTGAGCGTATTGACCATCTGCCGGCGCACGAGCGAGCCCGCAAAGGCTTGGTGCGCACCTTTCAATCACTCGAATTATTTGAAGACCTTGACGTTAGGCAAAACTTGGTCGTCGGTTTGCGAGGACGAGGAATGGTCAAGTCCCTAATCGACGCGGTTACTCCTCAAAGAACAGTGGCCGCACCCATTATCGATGAGGTTTTGGTTAATCTCGGCATTGAAGATTTGGCCAACCGTTTGCCCAAGGATCTATCGCAGGGCCAACGCAAATTAGTCGCAGTGGCGCGGGCTTTAGTCGCTCAGCCAAAACTTGTTCTCCTTGACGAGCCTGCCGCCGGATTAGATAGCAGTGAGTCAATCGAATTCGGAAAGTCATTGCGGCATTTGGTCAATGATGGTCTCACGGTGTTATTAGTTGATCATGACATGAGCTTGGTATTAGAGGTGTGCGATGACCTTTACGTTTTAGAATTTGGTCGCATCATCGCAAGTGGTCCGCCCAACCAAGTGCGTTCCGATCCCCAGGTAATCGCCGCTTATCTGGGTCACAGCGGGGCAAATCCTAAGCGAGAAGTATGACGCCCGCAGTTGAAATTAAGGGATTGACCGTGGGTTACGACGGTGTCGCGGTGGTGCGCAATCTCGACCTGTACGTTGACGAAGGCGAAGTGGTCGCTTTATTGGGCCCTAATGGAGCCGGCAAGACCACGACGCTGTTCGCCTTAGCCGGACTGTTAGCCCCGTTAAGTGGAACGATCACGATTCTGGGAAACACCGTACGCCCTAATCGTCCACAGGCAGTTGCGCGATCAGGCTTGGCTTTTGTCCCCGAAGATCGTGGTCTTTTTTATGACTTAACGGTTAACGAAAATCTTCGCTTGAGTCGTAAAAGATCATGGTGGAGGTTTAACAAAAGCAGTCAAGATCTTCCACCAGTTATAGATCCTTTGGATCTATTTCCAGTATTACGCGATTTAGGCACCCGCCCCGCAGGATTACTGTCAGGGGGCGAACAACAAATGCTGGCTTTGGCCCGAGCTTTATCGACTAATCCTCGAGTGCTTTTAGTCGACGAAATGAGTTTAGGTTTGGCCCCCATTGTGGTTGAGCAGTTGCTCCCCATGATTCGCCTTATCGCCGATTCTGGTACTGCGGTGATTTTGGTTGAACAACACGTCCAACTTGCTCTCGAATATGCCGACCGAGGGTACGTACTGCGTCACGGCGATTGTGTGCTTGAAGGGGTTGCTAAAGATCTCTTGGCTCAGCCTGATCGGCTCGAAGTTAGCTATTTGGGTGAAAACGAATTGTGAGTGTATTCACAATCATTTTACGAATCATTTTATCGGCCACATTCATAAGCGCCGGCGCCACCAAGATCGTCACCCGCAAGCATTTCGCCTCTGCTCTTCCCAACATGGGGGTTCCTGCTTCGTTAGTCACCGCGGTCGCCTTTGTGATACCACCTTGTGAAGTGGTGATAGGAGTCTTGTTGTTAGTCAATGCAACTGCATTTTTTGCTGCGCTGGCAGCATTGTTTATGCTGATCGCTTTTTCGGCTTTGTTGGTGTTCACGATCACGCGCGGCCAAGGTGGCGGCTGCAATTGTTTTGGTTCGTTATCAAGCGATAAACCAGTAGGTCCACAAGCACTGGTTCGTAATGGTTTACTTGCGGCAATGGCCGCGATGATCGTTGCCGCGGGGCCGATATGAGATGGCGCTTAGTCTGAAAACTGATTAGCTATTAACGATAACGCTGCGGATCACTTCGCCGTCTTTCATGGCTCGAAACCCTTCGTTGATATCGTCAAGGACAATAGTTTTAGTGACCATATCGCTGAGGTCGAGTTTTCCTGATTCGACTAACCCGATGAGGCGAGGGAAATCGCGCAGAACTTTGGCCGACCCGTAAACGCAGCCAATCAGTTTTTTCTCTTGTAAAACCAACGGAAAACTTGGAACCGAAACCATAGTGTCAGTGCGAGGCACTCCTACGGCAACGGTGGTTCCACCCGGACGAGTACACATAAACGCTTGCAGGATTAGATCAACGTTTCCTATTACTTCAAAAACGTAGTCGGCACCTCGGCCACCAGTAGCCATGATCACTTGGGTGGCAACATCGCCATCATCAGGGTTAATAGTTTCGGTGGCCCCCAGTTTCATCGCGGTATCGCGCTTGAGCGCAACGGGGTCGACCGCCAAAATGCGTGACGCCCCCGCGATGCGGGCACCCTGGATAACCGCTTGCCCCACTCCGCCACAGCCGATAACTACGACAATTGATCCAGGCTCTACTTGAGCAGTATTGAGCGCTGCTCCTACTCCGGTGGTGACCCCGCAGCCAATTAGAGCTAACTGCTCGTCCGGAAGATCAGTCTCAACTTTGACTAGCGACATTTCGTGACAGGTCATTTGTTCGGCAAATGTTCCGAGACCAGTCATAGCGGGAAGGGGAGTGCCGTCCGCCCGATCGGCGTGAGGTACAGAAACCATAAATGTTTGTTCACACAAGTTGGACTGGTTGTTTTTGCAGTACCAACAAGTTCCACAGACGGGGATAAATGATCCGATGACTCGATCGCCCACGCTCATACGAGTAACGCCTTCTCCGACCCACTCGACTACGCCCGCGCCTTCGTGACCAAGAATTCCTGGTGGGGGCATAGGCAAGGTTCCGTTCATGACCGAAAGATCGGAGTGGCAAATCCCACTAGCAATAATGCGTACCACCACGTCACGCGGTCCTGGTTCGTAAGGCTTTACTTCTTCAACGCTTAGGGGGCCATCGAGTTCAGTGAATACAGCAGCGCGCATGAATGTTCTCCTGTTTGGTTAGGCGGAATTGTTGTGAACATTATCGCGACCGCGCTCGTCGCGTCGGCTCGCCCCAGCAGCCGTAGACAAGATGAGAATCAATCTCAGGGAGCGTATCCCGGCCGACCGGCGGTTTCCCACGCTTGGTAGAAATCAAAAAATGCTTGACCAAAGGGGTCTTCACCTCTTACCGGCATTGAGCCCCGATGGATAGTCCAATCTTCGGGCGCGAGTTCCATGGCGGTAGCGAGATGAACGGCAGCTCTTTCTTGGTGACCGGCCCGCAAGAGGTGCATTGAGAGTCGGCGCTCAGCTCGAGCGAGGGAGAGAGATTCGTCGGCGGGAACGATTCGTTCTCGCAGCTCAGTCGGGCTCATCGGTGGAGTGTTTTCTCGCACCCAAGCCCGCAATGCTTCGTGGTGTACGGAAGAGTCTATTTGGGTGAAATCTTTGAAAGTGTCGTCGCCGGGGGTAATCGCGGGTGGTCGTACAACATTGCCTGCTTCATCAATCCAAACAGTGCTCGGAACGTTCGTTATCCCGTAAGTTTCGGCAAAAATAAAGTCGCGATCAACTAATACTGGATAAGTTAGGGGAGTAGTGGGTTCGTCACGCGCCCACTGACGAATAGCGTCAACGTCTTCATCAAGCGCAATGGCAATAATCGTAAAATCGTAATCTTTTAACTCTTCCAACAGTGTCTGCCAGACCGGCAGATCCCAGCGACAGCCTCACCAAGAAGACCAAGCTAGAAGCAAACGCTTGCGTCCGGCGTAGTCATCGAGTGATACCTGATTTCCGTCGATATCGGGTAAAGAAAAATTAGGGGCGCTTTCCGATCCGAGTCGGGATCCGCTATCAGGATTTCCGATAACGGCCATGGGTGGATCGGATTCGGTCGCAAAAGGGCGCCGTAGGGTTTCGGCCACTCGGTCAAGAGCGATGTCGTTTCCCACCTCGAGCAGATTCTTATCGCGTACCGGCACGCACACGTCGCCTCGACACAGTCCTTCTTCCCGCAATTCCCAACCAATAGCCGACTCCAAGTCGCGGGAGGAAATAAGCCAAGTATGGTTCTCAATGGCAACGGAAATCTCTCGCTCCTCGTCATTAACGACAAGAGTGGCGGGGCGTTTGACGATTGTGGACACGCCTCTACGCTATCGCCTCTAGCACGGTCGCGAAAGCAGAAATTATCCTAGGGCTATTAGAGGCCACCAGCAGAGGGAATTCTTCGACTAGTCGCCCCTGTCGGCCCTGATCTACTACCGTCGTTATCCGTGTCTTCTCGCCTACTTCTAATTCGCCACGGTCAATCAACTTGGAACGCCGAAGGGCGTTGGCAGGGTCAAGCCGATCCTCCTTTATCCAGTCTCGGCGTTCAGCAGGCTCAAGCGGCTCGTGACTCAATAACACAACTAAATATCAACGCAGTAGTGGCGTCAGATTTAGAGCGAGCGCGCCATACCGCAGAGTTAATTGCACCACCAGAACTCGAGATTTCTGTCCACGAGGGCTTGCGTGAGCGCCACGCCGGCGAATGGACTGGGCTAACCCACGACGAAATAGCTGCGGATTACCCCGACTGGATCGAGACCCAGCGTCGCCCTCCCGGATTTGAAAAAGATGAGCCTTTGCTCGGCCGAGTTATTCCGGTCTTAGTCGATTTAGCCATTGCGGCTCCTACGACCTTGGTTGTTACTCATGGAGGGGTTATTCGCTCGGTAGAACATTTGCTGAGCGATATTCGCGAACGGGTGCCGAACCTGGGGGGTCGATGGATTCGCTACGAAGATGGTGAATTCGTTCTAGAGGAAAGCGTCCTGTTGTTTGATCCCAACCAAGTTGAGTTCACCGTTCCTGACCAGATCTAGGTCGGGCGAACTTTTTCGTGTCCCGTTTGGATGCGGGGCCGCGAGGCTGTAGATTGGAACGTTCTTTACTTGCGGAGAGTCCATGACGAATTCCCACCCCGATCTCGAGAGTGAGCAGGCTTACCTCGATGTCGCTTATTCCTATCTTGACGCAATGCGGGATGCGGCTAGGCGTTTAGCAAAGGGCTACTCCTCGGTGGGACAAGGGGGAACCCATCAGGCTCGTCTAGAGCGAGAAGCCGCGGAAGAAACCAGCCGCCGCCGCCTCGGCTCGCTAGAGATTGGCGACTTACCCTTGTGTTTTGGTCGCCTTGATCTTGAAGATACCCAAACGCACTACGTCGGGCGCATTTCTGTAACTGACGATGATCACACACCGGTAGTTATCGACTGGCGAGCACCGGTAGCCGAGGCGTTTTACCGCGCGACAGCCATAGAACCGATGGACGTCGTGCGGCGTCGACATTTTCTTAGCAAGGCCAACGAGGGGCGAGTGCTCGTCGGGATTGACGATGAAGTATTTGACCAAGAAGCAGTTGACGATGCTGGTTACGAAGTTATGGGTGAAGGCGCGTTGCTTTCGGCGTTAAACCGGGAGCGAACCGGGAGAATGGGTGACATCGTTGCCACTATTCAATCGGAGCAAGATAAAGCCATTCGGGCTCCGTTGGCCGGGGTATTAGTCGTCACCGGTGGAGCCGGAACCGGTAAAACCGCAGTAGCTCTTCACCGAGCGGCTTATCTTCTCTATACCTACAGAGATCGGTTAGTTAATGATGGGGTTCTACTCATTGGCCCCAATACATTATTTTTGCGCTACATCGATCAAGTACTCCCCGCTTTAGGCGAACAAGATGTACAACTTTCTACTGCCATTAGCCTCAAGCCTCAGTATTCGGTTCGATCAGTCGATGATCCCGAGGTGGCTCGCATCAAAGGCGATACTCGCATGGCTCAGGTTATAAAGCGTGCCCTCAACGATCGAGAGCACGCTTTAGCCAAAGATGTTGCCGTAGTTCTTGACGGAACGATTTTACGCTTGCGAAAAGATTTCTCTAATCGTGTGGTCGAAAAGGCTAAGGCTGCTCGAGGTCGACACAACGAAAAGCGCATTCGGGTGATGCGTACTGTTACTGACCACCTTTTGTCTCAGTACCAAAAAGCTCGAGTTGATGTGATCGAAGATGACCCTGAAGTGATTAAAGAACTTGGTCGTCGTATCCGGGCTATTCCAGAGATACGCGCCGCCCTTATCCGCATGTGGCCCACTCTTTCCGGAGCCGAACTTTTACACGATCTGTTTTCATTCCCCAGTTTGATCGCCTCAGCCGCTAGCGGAATTCTCGAGCCCAAAGAATATGAGTTGCTGGCGCGAGAGAGACAAGATGACGTCCGAAAAGTTAAATGGAGCGAGTCTGATCTTGCGCTTATAGATGAGGCCGATTCTTTACTCGGACCGATTGAATCATCACGGGCCAAACTCAATCGGCAACCAAGAGTTTCTGATCCCGACGCGGCCCAAGTGGTAGCCGAACTGGGAGTCGAAGGGTTTTTCTCTCCTGACGAACTCGCGCAACGCTACGCTGATCCGCGAGACGGTGGGTTCATCGGTAGTGACGAACCCCGAACTTTTGGTCATGTGGTCGTTGACGAAGCCCAAGATCTTTCGCCGATGCAGTGGCGCATGTTGGTGCGGCGCTGCCCGTCGGGCTCAATGACCGTAGTGGGCGATTTTGGTCAAGCAAGCACTGCCGGTTCTGCCTCATCGTGGGATGCAGTACTGAAAACTCTCGATGAGCGCCGTCCGTCCGATGTAGTGACTCTCAGCGTCAATTATCGAACTCCCGCAGAAATTATGGCGGTGGCGCACGGCGTGTTAGCGGCCGGGGCACCCGACATCAAGCCCACCCGAGCGGTGCGCGAAACCGGAGTGTGGCCTAAGTTTGAAAAGGTCGAGTCCGGTGATCTGATTCTCGCGGCCGGCGAGGCTGCTCGACAAGCAATAGCGATCGGCGGAACTGTAGCCGTGGTCGCCCCTCGGCCTCATCACCTTGATCTAGTAGCGGCTCTGGCTGACGTGGGGGCGGTTACGGCCACGGTAGATGCCCTCGATGCCCCCGTAGGTATTTACGATGCCCGGGGAGCCAAAGGATTGGAATTCGATCACGTAATCGTGGTTGAGCCCGTTCAACTAGTGACACCCGATGCCTTGGGCTTGCGCCTGCTTTACGTGGTGCTCACTCGAGCCACTCAAAACCTTACCGTTGTTCACTCTGAGCCATTACCAGAGTCGCTTTTGCCTGACCGAGTCGTCGCTCCGGCATCCTAGGCTGAGCATTAGTGAAAGCAGTTTCCGACTCCGATCAGTTGGCCACCGATGTGGCGTGGGATCTCGAGCCACTTTTAGGTGAAACCGGTTCGGTCGATTCGCTTCTAGCCGAAGCGGCCGAAGCGGCCGAAAAATTTTCAGAAAAATATCGAGGTCGGATCGCGTACTTGTCGGCCTCTGATTTAGCCGAAGCAATGCACGCTCTCGCACAAATAAGTGATGGTGTCGGCCGAGTTGGATCATACGTTGGACTTAAGTTTTCGGTTGATACTACGAATCCCGAGTTTGGCGCCCAGATGGCTAACGCCGACGAAAAGTCTACCGCGATATCTAATACTTTACTTTTCGTCGAATTGGAGTGGGCTGCGGCCGACGATGCCCACGTAGAAGAGATTTTAACCCAGCCCGAATTAGATTTTTGTCGTCACCACTTAAGCGCGGCTCGGCGCTATCGACCGCATCTTTTGTCTGAACCAGAAGAAAAGATTTTGGCTGACAAGGCCGTAACTGGCTCAAGTGCGTGGGGGAGGTTATTTAGTGAACTTACCTCAGCTATTGAAGTTGATATCTCCGGCGAAACAATCAGCCTAGAAGAAGGGTTGTCACGCCTTCAGTCACCGGAGCGGCCAGTTCGTAAAGAGGCGGCGCTAGCAGTCACCTGTGCTCTTGAACCCGGACTTCGCACCCGGGCATTTATTTTTAATACGCTTTTGGCTGATAAGGGATCCGACGACCGGCTACGGCACTTTGATAATTGGCTGGCGAGCCGCAATCTTGACAATGAAGCCAGCGACGAATCGGTAGCAGCATTAGTTGAAGCAGTAGTTAGTCGTTACGACATTCCTCAGCGTTGGTACACCCTGAAAGCCAAATTACTGGGGCTTGATCGTATTTTTGACTATGACCGCATGGCGCTGGTTTCCGATACGGAAGAAACTTTTAGCTGGAGTGCCGCACGCGAAATAGTGAGTGATGCTTACAAATCGTTTTCACCTGAGTTGTCTGATGTCGTAGAAAGATTTTTTAACGAAAAATGGATTGACGCCCCCCAACGCCCAGGTAAGCGCTCAGGGGCATTTTGCGCGTATACCGTTCCTGACCACCATCCGTACTTACTTCTTAATTGGACAGGTCGACGGCGCGATGTTCTTACTTTGGCTCATGAACTTGGTCATGGGCTACACGCATACCTTGCCCGCGAGCAAGGAGTGTTTCATCAAAATACACCTCTCACTTTGGCGGAAACAGCATCAGTTTTTGGTGAGACCGTAACTTTCGGTCGCCTACTTTCCGAAACGACTGAGCCTAACCAGCGACTAGCTTTATTAGCCGAAAGCCTCGAAGGACAAATTGCCACTGTCTTTAGGCAAGTGGCTATGAATCAATTCGAAGACTCGGCCCACACTTGGAGGCGCGAACAGGGAGAAGTTTCGGTAGAACAATTTGGCGATTTATGGATTTCTTCTCAAAGCGACATGCTGGGTGACTCGGTTGAATTGACTGAGGGTTACCGGTCGTGGTGGTCGTATATTCCCCACTTCATCGGAACTCCGGGATACGTCTACGCCTACGCCTACGGCCAACTTCTTGCCCTGTCGGTCTACCGACTTTACGAAGAGAGGGGCACCAGTTTTGTCGATTCTTACCTTGAACTCTTGCGTCAGGGGGGTTCTAAGTCGCCTCAGGAGTTAGGCCGCATCGTCGGGGTAGATCTTTCTGACCCTACATTTTGGGATGGCGGGTTAAGCATCATTGAGGAGCAGTTAAACGCCGCCGAACAAGCCGCACTCACGGCCCAGCGGATTACCCTCCCGTAGTAGTGGCGACGAACTCGCGACAAGGTTGACCCCGTAGCCCTGGGCAAGCCGGCGCATCTACCGTCACTTTTACTCCGGTGACAATAGGCAGTACCACTCGCGACGGATAGTTTCGCGAGTGGGTGATGCTAACGGTGGCGGTTTGCGAACCCGGCAAAGCAGAAAAAGCCCATCTCGGGCGATTTCCACCTGGGGGTTGAACAGTCACTCTAAGGCGCGACCCTTCCCGAACTGCATGGCCAACGGCAAAAATTGGCACCCGAACCAGTGTCGGCTTTTTTTTGGTAAGCATTTCCTCATCCGCCTTAGTGAATGTTGGTCGAGGTTGAAGTCGAGTTGAAGTTTTTTTATTGAGATAACGACGACTAGCTCGTAACCAGCCGCTCTGTAAATAGATTTCTTGGCCATCGGGCCTAACTTCAGTTAAAGCGACTTCTAAATCAACGTCGGCTTGAGAAGACTGCACCCACAGATCGGCGCTTACTGGTCCGAGAAGAACCATGGGTTTAGTCATAGGTTCACTGGTATAGCCGACTCCCAAGTCGGGGGGGAGCGGAGTCCAATCGTAGTCAGGTAAGGCGTTGAAGTAGTCGTCTTCACCCGACGAATGGCTGGTCGCGGGCAATGCGCTGGGCTCGTAACGAAAAGAATCGACACCCGAATCAGTAGGTTTTTCATCCGTTAGCGTTCCTTGGTCACCAAAGTAATAATTAGTTATTCGCGCTTGTCGCGGCGGCCACTTATCGAATTCGGCCTCAAACACCGCCTTGGGTGCTCCTACGGCTTTTCCCCCACCACTGTCGAACAGAACTCGAATTGGTGATTCAGACTCATATCTCTTGAGTGCCGATTTAAAGTTTTCTTCCGGCGAGAAACGATCAGGGGGCAACTCAACTAGTTCTCCTGCTAATTGAGCGTAACCAATTGTCGCAGTTACTCGGGCCATCGCCGAGATACTCGGAACCTTGCGGGCAACGTAAAAATCAAGAAATTCTGCCCAACGAGTAATTACATCGGGGCCAAGTGAGTCAGCATGAGTTCCGTTAGTCATAGTAACTTTCAGCGGCACTCGACCTAACAGCCCAGGGATTAAATCGGGCCAACCCGCCCCCGTCTGCTCGTCTTGCCAGCTTCCGGCTAAAAACACCGGCGCTTTTATATTTTGAGAAAGTTGGTTGGGAGATATTAATGCCGAGTCTTGGTAAGAACGATAAGCCTGAGAGTCGATCTCTTTCCTCACGTCAACTGTTTGCAGCCTCAAGGTTTGATTATCCGCACAAACCTCATCACCCGCTCGGACGCGGCGTTTTGCCCAGCCTTGGCCCCCTTCGGGTGCTGGTTGAGCGTCAGATTGCCGATCGTCAGCCCAAGGCACTACGAAGCCGGTGTTTAATATCCCTCCGGGGTAAAGCGCGTCAGCCCACACGTCGCCCACCACTGAAAGCGGAGTTATACCGGCAAGGTGGGGCGGTTGAGTGGCCGCCACAAAAAGTTGACTAATCCCAGGATAAGAAATTCCGACCATCCCTACCTTGTGGTGCAAAGCCCATGACTGACTGGCTACCGTTTCTACTGCGTCGTACCCGTCGGTTTGTTGTAGGTCATCAAAGAATGACCAGGCTCCTCCTGAGCATCCGGAACCGCGCACATTGATCCCCACGACGGCGTAGCCCAGCAAACTCGCGATTTGGCTAGTGGGTTGGGGTTCTTCCGGGTTGGCGGGGTCGTAACCCGAATATTCAATAACGGTGGGGTAAGGACCTCGTTCAATCGGCCCCGGCAAAGTGACGTTCGCGGCTAGCAGGGTTCCGTCTCGAGTCTCTAGATATTGATAGCCGTCAACTAGTTTTTGGTTTTTATAAAATGATTTAGTGGGATTATCTTTCTTCGCTAAAACTCTAACCGGTGAGCTTGAAGTCGATTCGGTTTCTCCAGATCCAACCGAAACGGTGTAACCCAACCCAGCCCGTACCGAACGAAAAAGGTAAGACCCGAAAGAATCGGTGATACCTCGGTCAACTATTTTTTTACGCTTTGAGATCAGACGGACTTTTATCGCTGCTGGTGCCCCTTGGACTATCACCTGGCCTACGCTGCCGCGAACCTTGAGCGATTCGCTTGAGGCGCTGACATAAGACAAAGGATGGGTCGAGGCGGCTGATGGTTCGGTCGGGGCTACGCCGGCTGCGGCCAATACCGTTATTACTAAGGCAATTCTGAGGCGGTGATTACTTTTATTCACACCCCTATCGTACTGGAGAAGATCGTTTAACTCGCCTCAGGCACCCACCACGGTAATACAGTCGGGTTGATGACTCGGCTTGCTGATGCCCATATTTTGATAACTGGTGGTTCTCAAGGTATTGGGTTGGCCCTGGCTCGACAGTGTCAGTCTCGCGGCGCGCGCGTATCGCTTATCGCGCGCGACTCATCTCGATTAATAAAAGTGGCGGCACAATTAAACGCTGAAAACTTTGGGAAACCGGTAATTACTCAAAGTGCAGACGTGACTGACGCTACCGCTCTAGCACAAGCAGTAACACAATTAGTAGATCAGAACGGTCCGGTTGATGTTTTAGTGGCTAACGCGGGAGCTGCTCAACCAGGTCATATCGAGTCTTTACCAATTGACTCATTTTCCGAACAAATGCAACTTAACTACCTCGGAACTATTTATGCTGTCCGCGCGGTACTGCCGAACATGATCTCTCGTAAGCGAGGTCACTTGATGTTGGTATCTTCGGATGCCGGCTTAGTCGGAGTCTATGGTTATTCGGCTTATTCGCCTACTAAATTTGCGGTTAAAGGACTAGCCGAAACTTTACGCAGCGAGATGCGCCCTCACTCGATAAAAGTAAGTTGCGTATTTCCACCCGACACCGACACCCCGGGTTTAGCTGCGGAGGCTTTGACTAAGCCTGCTGCTACTGCCCTTATATCGGGGGCAATTAGAGTTCGTAGCGCCGATGAGGTCGCTCGCGCCATGGTGAAAGGGATTGAGCGTAATCGGCTGTGGGTGACGGCGGATTTGGGCGGCGCAGCACTAGTTCGCCTCAGCGGGCTATTGGGCCCCTACGTGCGATGGTCGATGGATCGCCATGTGCGCAAAGCCGAACGAGAGGCGCGGTAGCGTCGATGTTAATAATCGGAGGACTCTAAATGGCCAAATCAGAATCGACGCGTACCGAATCCGACAGCATGGGGACCATCGAGGTTTCCGCAGACCGGTACTGGGGCGCACAAACTCAACGGTCGCTCCATCATTTCTCTATTGGCAACGACCGCATGCCCGAAGCGCTTATCCGCGGCATGGTGATCTTGAAGAAAGCTGCAGCCTTAACCAATCGAGACCTTGGTGAAATGTCTGCTGATGATTCCAAACTCATCGTAGCGGCCGCGGACGAAATTCTCGCCGGGGGGTTTACCGATGAATTCCCATTATTTATTTGGCAAACCGGTAGTGGAACTCAAACCAACATGAACGTAAATGAGGTCATTGCTAATAGGGCTAATGAAATCTCCGGTGGTGTTAGAGGCGATAAAGAGCCAATTCACCCTAACGATTCAGTGAATATGTCTCAGTCTTCTAATGATACTTTCCCTACCGCAATGCACATTTCTGCAGTCGAGGAGATGATCTCAACGCTTACTCCAGCAGTAAAAGCATTGCGCGACGCTCTTGGGGTCAAAGCTAAAGAATTTGATCAAATAGTAAAAATAGGTCGTACTCATTTACAAGATGCAGTCCCGCTCACGCTAGGGCAAGAGTTTTCGGGCTACGTAGCCCAACTAGATGCAGATCTTGATCGCATTGCCACAACTCTTCCTGGGCTATACGAGTTAGCTATCGGGGGCACTGCTGTCGGTACTGGGATAAACACTCATCCCGAGTTTTCCGACGCAGTGGCTAAGCACATCGCCAAAATCACCGGGCACCCTTTCGTCAGCGCTCCTAATAAGTTTGCTGCCCTCGCGGCCCACGACGCGATCGTTTTCGCTAGTGGAGCGTTGCGCACTCTGGCGGTTTCACTAATGAAAATTGCCAACGATGTTCGCTGGTTGGCTTCAGGGCCGCGAGCCGGTCTGGGAGAACTGATTCTTCCCGAAAACGAGCCTGGTTCATCGATTATGCCCGGCAAAGTCAATCCCACCCAAAGTGAAGCACTCACTATGGTGTGCGTTCAGGTTATGGGCAACGACGCGGCAGTAGGAATTGCTGGATCACAAGGCAACTTTGAGTTAAATGTTTTTAAGCCGGTGATGATCTTCAATCTTCTTCACTCTATTGATCTGCTGGCTGGATCGTGCACCAATTTCCGCAAGTTCGCGGTAGAAGGTATTGAAGCGAACGAAGAGAAAATCGCTGAACACGTACAAAATTCACTCATGCTGGTAACTGCGCTTAATCCTCATATTGGTTATGACAAAGCTGCCGAAATTGCCAAGCACGCTCATAAGAACAAGACCACTCTTAAGGCGGCCGCCCACGAGCTCGGTCATGTTGATAGTAAAGATTTCGACGGGCTCGTTCGCCCGCAGGATATGACTAGTCCTAAGCCTAAGAAAAAGAAGTAGATCTCGGCTCCCACCCGAAGTAGGAGTGCATAAACTAAGGGAGTGAGGTTTAGGGCGGGGTTACTAGCCGGGGCTTTAGCCTGCTTGTTATTCGTACTTTACGGCTGCAATGAAATTCCTCCGGGGCAAAGTACTCGAGTGGCCAGTATCACCGATGGCGATACTCTCCGTACGACCGACGGAACCAAGGTTCGTTTAATTGGTATCGATACCCCCGAGACCAAAGATCCCCGCAAAGGAGTGCAGTGTTTTGGCCAAGAGGCCAGCGCAGCCCACTTGGCGTTGATTCCTCCTGGTACTGAAATTGTTTTAGTCAATGACGTTGAGCCTCGTGACCGGTTTGGTCGCTCTTTGGCCTACGTCTACCGAGCGCGCGACGGGCTATTCATTAATGCTGAGTTGGTGCGTCAAGGTTTTGCTTCTGTGTCCACCTATCCTCCAAATGTTGCTCACGTCAATGAATTTGTGCAGTTAAACGCCGACGCTCGCAACGCGGGTCTGGGGCTCTGGGGCGCGTGTGGCGGCCCGAGTCGGCGAGACACTAATAAACCTCTAGTGACTGCTCCACCTGGGGCCTGCGATCCTAACTATGAAGGAGCGTGCATACCCTCATACCCTCCTGATCTTGATTGTGGTGAAATCGCCACCCGCAATTTTATGGTGGTAGGGAGTGATCCGCATCGATTTGATGCCAATCACGACAAAGTGGCCTGCGTAGGTTAAGGGCGGTGGCTAGATCGGTTTAAAGCCACTAGGTTTAGGCTGAACGAACCTAAAACAACCTTTGCCGAGAGGAAAAAGTGACTTCAATAGACATTGTCCGCGCCGACGAACTTCTAACCACTACTCGATCGGTGCGCAAGCGTTTAGACCTAACCCGGGATGTTCCTCAACGGTTAATTCTTGATTGCATTGACATCGCGTTGCAGGCTCCTACCGGATCAAACCGACAGGGGTGGTCTTTTATCGTAGTTACTGATAAAGAGATTCGAGCCGAACTCGCTCGACTGTACAAAGAAGCGCTTCTCATTTACGCGTCGATGCCCGGAGCACCGCAGTACGCTCCTACCGATCCGCGCGCCCAAGCCGCCCCTCGAGTCGTGGACTCAGCTTGGTTTTTGGCCGAAAATCTTCAAAATGTCCCAGTACACGTAATCCCGTGCGTTGAAGGTCGGGTTGAGGAAGCAGGAGTAGTAGCACAAGCCTCTACTTACGGATCGATTCTTCCCGCCGCGTGGTCGTTTATGCTGGCTGCCCGGGCCCGCGGTTTAGGCTCGGCGTGGACGACGCTGCACTTGATGTACGAAAAAGAAACCGCGGAGTTGCTAAATATTCCTGACTCGATAACCCAGACTGCGCTGTTGCCGGTGGCTTATTACACGGGTGAGACCTTTAAACCCGCATCCCGCCTTCCCGCCACTGACGTTACTTTTTCTAATCAGTGGGGAAATCCTGTTTAATTTTCCTCTAGTTCTTAGCAGTCACGGGCGAGTGAAAATCAATCGTTTCACCAGGGGATAGTGGAAAATGACACGCGACGTATTGTCCAGAAAAGACCTCGCGCATTTTTGGTTCTTCCGCGGCGCAGAGTTCAGTTGCCCGAGGACACCGAGTGCGAAACCGGCATCCACTCGGGGGAGAAACTGGCGACGGAACTTCGCCCCCTAAGATATTCTCCGTCGAAACTTTTACGTTTGGATCAGGTACGGGTATGGCCGCGAGCAAAGCCGCGGTGTAAGGGTGAGCGGGCTGGCGGTAGAGAATGTCAGGCTTTCCTACTTCGCAGGTCTTGCCCAAATACATAACTACCACCCGATCGCTCACATTTTTAACTACCGCCAGATCGTGAGCAATGAATATTAAGGTCAGGCCGTAACGAGTCTTCATATCTTGTAATAAGTTGATGATCTGGGCCTGTACCGATACATCAAGAGCAGAAACCGGTTCATCGCAAATTATTAGTTTTGGGTTGGTGATCATGGCCCGAGCGATAGAGATGCGTTGGCATTGGCCGCCGGAGAATTCGTGGGGGAGCCGATCTCCGTTGACGGGGTCTATGCCGACGGCGTTAAGAACTTCATCAACTTTGGCGTCTCGACTGGCTTTGTCTCCAACTGACCAAATATCAAGCCCTTCGGAAACAATGTCTCGCACTTTACGTCGAGGGTTTAACGACGAGATGGGGTCTTGAAAAATCATTTGCATCTCTGGGCGCATCCGGCGCAGGGCTTCTCCTTTAAGGGTGGTCAAATCTTCCCCGTCCAGCATTACTTTCCCTGATACAGGTCGAGGTAATTGCACAATGGCTCGGCCCGTAGTCGATTTACCGCACCCAGATTCCCCCACTAGGCCGACAGTTTCACCGTCGATTACATCAAGGCTAATTCCGCTAACCGCCTGGATCACTTTTTTAGAACCGGCCGAAAAAGTAACTACTAAATCTTCAACTCGTAAAAGTGAATCTTCTTCGGGGCGCAGGTGGGCGTCGCCGGTTCCTGCCATCAGCCGTCTCCTCGGGTAGTGGTAGCGACTTCTGGCTCTTGAAATACCAGGCCGGTAGCAGTAGTTCCTTGAGCGCGGTTATTCGCTAGTGCACCCGCTCCCTCCGGAGTGCCAACTGGAAACCAGCATCGATATTCGTGCCCGGGGGTTATTTCTCGCAAGGGAGGCTCTTCTTGGGTGCAGCGGTCTTGTGCGTAAGCGCAGCGAGGAGCAAATTTACATCCGTCGGGTGGGTTGACGAGATCGGGTGGTCGGCCAGGAATGGTGGACAAACGCAAGTGGCTAGGTTGGTCCACTCGAGGAATCGACTTCAACAGAGCTTCGGTGTAAGGCATCTTCATATTAGAAAAGAGGGTCTTGGTGTCGGCCCGCTCAACAATGCGTCCGGCGTACATGACGACGATTTCGTCGGTTCGCCCCGCCACGACACCAAGGTCATGCGTGATGAGGATCATGGCCATGAATCTTTCGTTCTGAGCTGTGGCCATCAGGTCGAGCACTTGCGCCTGCACGGTTACGTCAAGGGCGGTGGTGGGCTCGTCGGCAAAAAGCAACTTCGGTCCACACGCCAGTGCTACCGCAATGCACACTCTTTGACGCATTCCTCCCGAAAGTTGATGCGGGTATTCATCTAGTCGTCGGGCGGCTTCAGGGATACGAACTGATACTAGGAGTTGCTCAGAGAGTTCTTTGGCGTACTGCTTAGACACATCAAGGTGCTCTCGTATCGATTCGCTGATCTGGTTGCCAATTTTCATAACCGGATTGAGAGAAGTCATGGGGTCTTGAAAAATCATCGACATCTGCGCTCCCCAGTACGGCCGCATTTCTTTAGGGCCAAAGTCAATTAATTCGTTTCCCTCAAAAAGAATTGATCCGTTTCGCTCTAACCCTGATCGGGGCAGCAATCCCATAATTGAACGGGCGAGTACGGTTTTACCCGATCCAGATTCACCCACAATTCCTAAAGTCTTGCCTCGATCTAATTTAAAACTCACCCCATCAACCGCGCGCACTAGCCCCCGGCTGCTGCGAAAATAGGTAGTCAGATCAGAAACCTCAAGTAGAGTTTCACTTGATTGGGTAACGGTTGACCCTGCGGCCGATACCCGCTTCTCTATATCAGTGGGCTTAGGTTTACTCATAGGACCCCCTCGCGCACATCAAAGCGAGACCGGATGACATCACCCAACATGTTGAGCGAAAGCACCGTAAAGAAAATCATCATCGATGCTTCAAAGACAATATGGGGTGAAGTGAAAAGATTCCCTCGGTCGGTTGCGATGATATTTCCCCACGAGGGGGTAGGGGGTTTGATTCCTACCCCCAAAATGGCCAGTGTTCCCTCGACCACAATCGCGATCGCAACCCCCAGTAACGAGATAGAAAATATGGCGGGCAGTACATTGGGCAAGACCTCTTTGATTATTACTCGCCGATGTTTCGCTCCTTGAGATCGAGCGGCAAGAACAAACTCTCGCTGTGTCCAGCTAAGAGCACTGGCCCGGGATATCCGACCAACGAGGGGGATGGAAACAACCCCTATGGCGATAATGAGAATTAACTCAGGAGACAAGATTGCGTCTTGAGCTTGTTCGGCACTTCCTTGCAAAAACGCGACCAAGGCGAGAGCCAAGACAACTCCAGGGATAGAGAGGAAAATATTAAATAAACCAGTAAGGAAAGTGTCGACCTTGCCCCCGAAATACCCTGCGATAACGCCGAGCGTTCCTCCAATGGTAAAGCCTAGAATTATTGCCCCAATAGCAACGTAAAGTGAGCTCCAAGCGCCCAGGGCTAGTCGGGCCATCATGTTTCGCCCGTTGCTATCGCAACCGGCCAAGAACCCTGAAACAGATCCTTCTTTAGAAAAAGGACCTCGGCGGGCACACCGGGTAAAACTTTCGTTAGGGTCGCCCCAAGTGATTATTCCTAGTTTGGCGAATATCGCGAAGAGAATAACGAAAACCATCCATCCGATGGCGAATTTTGCTCCTAGGCTCAGTTTGTGGCGCGAAGATTCTCCTTCGCCACCAGTCTCGATTGCCGCAATCGAGATTTCTGCTGGAGCGCCCAGCAGGCCGCGATTGATTGACTCCCCAACGATTTCTTCCATCGCCGACCCGGACCCGCCGGGTACGGCGTCAGGTCGCAGATCTTCCACGGCGAATCCTAGGGTCAAGGATGGTGTAGAGGAAATCAACCGTGAAGTTGATCAACACGAATAAAACTGCAATGACTAAAACGTAACCCTGCAGCTCGATATATTCACGCGAGAAAATAGCCTGAGTAATTTTTAGGCCCATGCCGGGAATGCCGAAAATCACTTCTACCACGACGGCGCCGCCGATGAGCGCGCCAACGTTGAGGCCGACCACAGTCAAAAGAGTCAGACTCGAAGGCCTTAGGGCGTGGCGCCAGAGAATCCGGCGATTAGAGATACCTTTTGAGCGTGCCATGCTAATGAAGTTTTCTTGCAAGGTGGCAATCATGTCGCTGCGCAATAAGCGCATGTATATAGCGATTTGACCTAAGGCCAGAGTTATCGCGGGTAGCAGCATGTAGTTGAAATGCTCGCCGATGTCGGCACCACGAGTTCCGTCAAATAAAGGGTCTAACCATCCAGGCGCGTAACCTCCCGTAGGTAACCACTTCAATTGGGCGCCAACAAAATAAGAAAGAAATAGCGCCACCACGAAATTGGGGATGGCCAGCAAGGCGAACCCAGTGGTGTTTATAGTCGTATCGGCTCGAGATCCGGCTCGATAAGCCGAGTAAATGCCCAGCGGGATGGCAAAAAGCAGCGCCAAGAATTGCGCGTAGATCATTAGCTGAATCGAAACTGGGAATGATTGGGTTACTAGATCTGATACTGGGCGACCCGAGGAGTACTGCTTGCCGAGATTTCCGTGCAAAACGTTGTTGAGGTAATCAGCGTATTGTTCAAAAAAAGGCTTGCCGAGCCCGAGGTCAGACCGCAACTCAGCTTTTTTAGCCGCGGTCCCAAACGGGATAATGACGTCAGTCGGGTCGCCCGGTAAGAGCCGAACCAGGAGAAAGGTAAAAAAACTCACAAACAACAGCACGATGATCAATTGCACCGCGCGTCGCGCTATGAGCTTCGTTAGCTCCATTCTCTATAACCTGATCCGTCTCCTACCGAGCTTTTCCCTACTTAGTTCTTAGTTACTTGCTGCTCAAGCCGAGTACGGGAATACGCCCGTAAACGAAGAGTGGTTTGCCCCCACCGTCCGGCAAGGCCGGCAAGTTGACGCTGACACTCTTTTGGCTAGCAATAGTCCAGTTGATGTACCAGGCCGGAAGAATGTAGTTTCCGGCCGCAAATGCCTTGTTAAAGGCGGTGTAAGTGGTCTTGGCCGCGCTCACAGTCGACTCAGAACGACCCTTGGTGAGGGCATCTTGAGTGGCGGTGTCGTCAAAGCGGGAGAAGTTAATGAAGTTCTTCTTGCCCGCCGCCGTGTTGTAGTTCGACCACCATGGATAGTTGTCGGCATCAGACGACTTGGAGTAACCACCGTGGAGGTTACGCCAGAACAGTACGTCGATGTCTCCGGCCAAAGCCTTGTTGATCAAAGTGGCTTGATCGTATTGAGCAATAGTGGCCTCAATTCCCGCCGCTTTCAGTTGCTCTTGCACGAGTTGTGCTTCGGCGGTGTTCGTTGCATCAGTAGTGGTTCCGAGTATCACATCAAACGCTCCACCGTTAGCAGCTTTTACTTTGGTAACGAGTGCTTTGGCTTTAGTCAAACTAAATTTCGGGTAGCCCGCATTTTTAAGGTAGCCCGGAGCCTTGATGTCCATCAGCCCATTGGCTGGAGTGAACAACCCTTTGTTTTGGATGGTGTTAATTTTATTGCGGTCCAGCGCAAGGGAAAAAGCCAAACGTGCTTCGGGGTTATTAAACGGGGCACTGTCCGACAGCATGGCGTAGTAGCGAATTTCGCGATAACCCGGCTTTTGAATCAGAGTGTTGACCGAAGAGTCATTTTTAAGCGTATCGATGTCTGTTGCACCCGAAGTGTGCAGCATGTCGAGTTGTCCACCTTTTAGCTGGTTCACCCGAACTGCGCTATCAGGTACAGGGACGAACGTAATCTGATCGGCTTTGGGGTAACCCTTTTGCCAGTAGTCCGGGTTTTTAGTCACGACCAACTTTTCGTTAGGTGATTGTGAAACAAACTTAAATGGTCCACTTCCAATCAAGTCGGTAGCACAATTTTCTGAGTTCAACTGTGCTGGTGCCATGATTCCCATTCGACCAACCAAGAATAGATAGTCAGGGAAAGTTGACACGGGAGTGTTGAGAGTAACCGTCACCGTAGTGGGGTCTGTCACTGTAACGTCTTGCATGAAACTCAATACGATCGGAAGAAGGGATCCTGCGTTAGCTGCTCCCGGCGCACCTCGAAAAGAATCAAGGTTGGCTTTAATTGCGTCCGCATCGACTGGGCTGCCGTCGTGGAATTTAACTCCGTCGCGCAGACCAATAGTCCAAATGGTGAAATCAGAGTTAGGAGTTACTGATTTGGCTAGGTAAGGAACTGACAAGCCCTTGTCGTTAGGGACAGTAAGTGTGTCGTATACCGCGGCCACTACCTGAATGCCTGAAATGGCCAGTTGTGCCTTAGTCGTACAAAAACTATTTGACTCGGCTTCTAGACCGAAGGTGACGTCACCCCCGCTAGCCGCGCGATGAGCGCTACTTTGGTTATTTGCACTCGCCACTCCGGTTGTTGTTGCTAGCGCCATTGCGCCAACTACCGCGATTGCGGCTAACACTCTAGATGTTCGAATCACTTTTCCCCCATTTGGTTAGTTTGGTCTGATTTAGGTCAGCAACTTTTATGTTGCACCGGAACTCTAGATCGTTTTGGGTCACTGTCAAGAGCGAGCCCCGGCCTAGAAGATCAGGGACCGAAAAGTGAAGTTTCCCGCGCCGGTTGCCCGTCTTGGCCGAGGGGGGAGGGGCCTCGCCGAATGAACCACTCTTGGCCAAACAGATCTCGAAAGATTTCTACTGGAATGGCTAGAAAAAAGGAGTTTCCGTCGACTTGGCTGGCGTGCTCGGCTAGGGCCGCCCGCTTGATATCTACGAAATCGCGGACATCAACCGTGGTGGTGATATCTGCCTCGGGCGTTCCCATCGTTATTTCTTCAGGGTTTTCAAAGGGTGTTTCGATTCCCCGATCCCGAGCCTCAGCTTGGTGGGTAATAGCGAATCTCTTAATAGCGTCTCGATTCATCGTGGCTTCGTAGACCCGGGGGGTTTTTGCTATCTCCGCCGCCCTAACTCCCACTCGATGTACCTGAATGTGGTCCGGGTGCCCGTAGCCTCCGTTTTCGTCGTAAACAGTAAGCACATCGGCGTGTTCTTCAGCCAGTATTTCCGCTAGCCGATTAGCGGCTTCTTCGATATCGGCTTGCCAAAAACACTCTTGGGCTTCGTTTTGGGGCGTTCCCACCATTCCTGAATCGCGGTAGCCCAGGTACTCGGTACGGGCAATTCCGAGTCGAGCCGCGGCGCGGGCGGTTTCGGCCACTCGGCGGTCTCCAAGGGATTCGTCTAGTTCCATTACCCCATCAGCGATTTCGCCCTCTTCGCCTCGAGTGGCTAAAACTAGGACTACTCGATGTCCCGCTGACGCCGCCGCCGCCAGGGTTCCCCCAGTGGCAATACATTCGTCGTCTGGGTGGGCGTGAAAAGAAACCAAAGTGGCCATTGGCTACATTGTGCCACCTCGGGGCAGTTGATCAAGACGAGTGACCCTGACACGGCCGTCAGATTTGTATAGAGTGCCCACAACTGATTGATAGGGGGGCTATGAAACGTCTACTGGTACTGGTAGTGGCGCTAAGCACGATTGGTTTGGGAACGGTCAGTACCGCTCAAGCCCAAGGCGCGGGTCGTCCGGGAGTAACCGCAACCGAGATTAAAGTGGGCGGGTTATCTAGCCCAATGAGCGTCCTCAATGTTCCCTACGCCGACGGCTTTGATGGCGTAAACGCGTATTTTGACACCATCAATAAAAAAGGTGGGGTCTACGGGAAAAAACTGAAACTGGTCGCGCAACTTGATGATTTGGGTTCGCCTTCGGGCAACATTCGTGCCGCCCGATCTTTAGTCGAAGAGAAAAAAGTTTTTGCCGTTATGCCGGTGATGACCAATTCGTTTGCGGGCAGCGCTTACCTCGCGAGCAAAAATGTTCCTACCTTCGGTTTAAACATTGACGCCGGCTGGTGTGGAACCAGTACGGAACATCGAGCGATTGAGGACGCTATAGCTGCGGGCAAGTACGACGAAGTTTGCAATCGATCAACTCTCTTTGGTGAAAAAGGATCTTTTATTTGCTTTAGTTGTGGGCAAATTGCTCCCGCTTACATTGCTCTTCAAGAAGGAGTCAAGCGAGCAGCCTTATTTACCTATACCCATTCGTCTTCTGCTGCTTGTGCGGAAGGTACTCGCGCAGGATTTAAGCAATACGGAATTGACTTGGTCTACGAAGACACGAGTCTCGAGTTCGGCTTCAGCGACGTAAGTGCTGATGTTCAGGCACTCAAAGATAAAAAAGTTGACTTTGTTTCTACTTGTATGGATTTTGGTGGAGCGTTCAAAATATCCCAAGGATTCAAACAAGCCGGTGGCACTGGGATGACTTTTTACGCCCCTGAGGGTTACCGTGAATCAACTATCAAAAAATACGGTTCCCAACTTGACGGTTGGTTTTTTGGTCTCGGATTTGTTCCGTGGCAGTCAAAGGTGCTCCCCGTCGGAACTAAGGCTTACCTCAAAGCAATGAAACAAAAAGGGATTACTCCTAGCGAGCAATCCCAAGCGGGCTGGATCAACGCCAATATGTTCGTCGACGGATTATTGAAATCGGGCAAAGACTTCACCCAGGCTTCGGTAGTCGATGCGATCAACAGTTTCACCGCCTTCACTGCCAACGGAATGATTCCGCCACAGAACTGGAGTAACGGTCATGGGCCTGATACTCAGGCGTGTACCGCCTACGTTGAAGCGGTCAACGGAAAATTTGTCCCTCGTTTCGGCAAGCCCGGGCAGCCACTAGTTTGTTTCCCCGATAACCCTCGGCCCCCGACTCTGGACGACCCGTACTACCTTCCCGCCAAGACGGGAACGACCACGACTACTTCCGCGGGCTCGTAACGGTAGCGGTAAGAATCGTCCTTCTCGTTTAAGTAGTAAATGTGAACCAGTTCATATCGTGGCTGATTGAGGGTGCTCCCGTTGGTTGCATTTACGCTCTAGTCGCGGTTGGGCTCGTCCTTACTTACAAAACTTCAGGAGTATTTAACCTTGCGTTTAGTGCGCAGGCGTTTGCTTCGGGGGCAGTATTTTACGAGACGGTTGTCAATAGCCACTGGCCCTTGTGGCTGGGGTTTGTTTTCGCAGTACTAATTTTTTCCCCGTTATTAGGATTATTACTTGACCGAGCTCTATTTCGCTATATGCGAACCGCGCCATGGCAAGTAAAACTCGTTACCGCTTTGGGGTTACTTTTGGCTTTACCGGAAATGGTTAAGTTGTTTTTTGGTGCTCAACCCGCCGAAGCGCCGCCAAGTATCGCTCCACTTATCGGCATTGATCAGTTTAAAGTTTTTGATGTCGGTGGTTATTTCATTTCGGCCGATCGACTCACTACGGTCGTTTTCACGGTAGTAGCAGTGGTTCTTCTCGGTTTAATGTTTCGCTTCACCTCAATCGGGCTCCAGATGCGGGCAGTAGTGGAAAGCCCTCGCATGGTGGAGTTAGCGGGGGTCGATGCCGATCGAGTGAGCATGACCTCATGGATACTTTCGAGCACTTTGGCCGGATTAGCAGGCGTGCTTTTGGCTCCGCTTTATTTCATTCTCGACGGCAATACCTACACGCTGCTGATCATTGCTGCCATCGCCGCCGCTGCGGTGGGGCGTTTTGTGAGCATCCCGTTTACTTTGCTGGGGGGGTTGTTGCTCGGAGTTGGTGAAAGGGCCTTACCTGACATCGTGGGCACCACCGGTTCGTTCGCCCAAGACGTTCGCCCGTCTTTCCCGTTTATCGTTCTCTTCGCTTTACTAGTTTTTTGGCCCAGACTTCGTGAGCAAAGGGTGGTCTCAGACCCACTCTCGGGGGTAGATCCACCCCCTCCGGCAATGGCTCACGAATACAAAGATGCCAATTTGCAACGAATGTCAAAGATCGCTTTCCCAATTTTTATTGCTGGATTCGTTTTAGTGATGATGACAATCGTCAGTCCGCTTTGGGTGACACGCCTAACCGACGCCTTCGCTCTCGCCGTGGTCTTTTTATCCATCACTATTTTTACTGGCCTTGGTGGTCAAATTTCGTTAGCCCAGGCGTCTTTTGCCGCTTTTGGTGGTTTCGCAATGGCGAATGCAGCCGAACAGTTTAATGTTCCGGCATTGTTGGCGTTGGTAATCGGCGCGATAGTAGCGGCAATAGTCGGAGCATTATTTGTCTTGTTTATCGACGGACTTCCCGCGTTGATCGGTCGTTTTATTCTTCGCCGACCAGTAGTGCGCTTGGCGGGACTTTATCTTTCGTTGGCCACGCTGGCGTTTGCTTTTATGGCGGAAAAAGTTATTTTTCGTCGGGAAGCGATATCACAAGGCGAGTACGGCATAGCAGTGAGCCGACCCGATTTTGCCCAAGGCGATCGAATGTGGTTTTTAGTGGTCTTTATTGCTTTTGCCTTAGTGGCTTTTTTGGTGATTTTTATTCGCAAAGGGACTATCGGACAATACCTTGCTGCCTTACGGGGTAGTGAAAATGCCGCCGCATCTATTGGGATTAACGCGACTTCATTACGAATCATTTTATTCTCCCTCTCAGCCGGGATTGCCGGTCTCGGTGGCGCTCTTATCGGGATGGCGCAGGGACGAGTTGAACCAGTGGCGACTTACCCCGCTCTTTTTGGTGTGGTGTGGGTAGTTTTGGTCGTGACATTAGGGTCGCGCACGGTTGACGGTGCCGTAAATGCGGCTATTGGCTTTGTGGTCTTTCAGTGGTTGTTTGAGGCACTAGGCCTGCCCCCGGCAATTGCCATTATTGGGTTTGGGTTTGGAGCCATAACTTATGCCCGCCACCCCGAGGGCATCGTCGAGTTTCAAACCCGTAAGAGTATTTTGGCTACTGCCCGTCAGCGAACATTAAAAAAACGGGCCGAGGAGTTGGTAAGAGTCGAAAAACTACCCACCACCTACCGTCCGGTGTGGCAAGTGGTTGCCCCAGTACTAGCTGGCCCGGCTTTGTATCTGCTTTACGTATTAGTTCGTAGCCCGATACAGGGTCGTTGGGTCGCTATCCACACAGTCACTCTTCTGGTTTTTCTAGTGCCAAGCCTGTTGTTTGCGTTGGTGTGGATGTTCGCTACCAGCCATCGTCTGCATCAAGCGGGCGGTGTTGCGCGCGGCTGGATCTATTTGTTCGCCGGTGGTGTGGTGGGTGCGTTAGTGGGAGCGTTGTTCTACAACCAAGGCTGGGTCCCGAGAGCCGAACTCTTGCACTGCGTGCTCGCAGGGATCCCCGCGGGCGTTGCTTCGGTGGCGTTTTTCTTGTTGCCCGTTCAGATCAACCGAATTGCCGATAATCGCGGCTGGCTTTCTAGCCCCATCAGTTGGCGAGAAGGACGAGCGCCGTTTGGCTTTCTGCTTTTTGGTGCTTTTTTATTCTTCCGCACCTCAGTCACCGACGCCAGTAGTTCAACCGGGAGTTTTATCAATCACGGTTTCCCGCCCTCCGGGTGGCCGGTATTTGTTCTCGTAGCAATTTTTGTGATCACTTGGGTTCAGTGGGTCGCTGGAGTCCAAGGTGCGAGCAACGAACTCGCTATCGGGGGCGAAGGATTTGAGTCACCCGACGAGTCGGTTTCAAACATCGACGAAGGACCAAGCGCTTCCATTCCCGCTCAAATTGATTCGGGGGGTGTTTGAAGTGCAGGTAGATCCACGAACAAGCGTTGATGGGTCAATGCGGGGTCCTATTGGACTGCTTGAAGTCAACGATGTCACCAAGCATTTTTCGGGCATTAGCGCTTTGGCCGATATAAATCTAAGTGTGCAACAAGGTGAAATGGTTGGGCTCATCGGCCCTAACGGGGCGGGTAAAACGACCTTGTTCAATTGCATTAACGGAAGTCTCCGTCCCGAGATCGGCGATGTTTACTTTGACGGCACCAACATCAGTGCTTTGCCAATTCACAAACGGGCTCAGTTGGGAATTGGACGGACATTTCAACGGCTTGAACTTTTTGCGGGAATGACAGTGCGGGAACATTTCATGGTGGCGGAGCGTCGCCGTAACGGAACGGGTCGTCTCTGGAAAGATTTACTCAATCGTTCGGCTCCGACTGAGGCCGAGAGTGAACTGGTGAATCAGATGCTGGCGTTACTAGAACTTGAAGCCGAAGCCGATCGCCCAGTGGAATCTTTGAGTCTGGGGCGCTGTCGCTTGGTTGAGATCGGCCGGGCTCTTATGGTTCAGCCTCGGCTCTTATTGCTGGACGAGCCGTCATCGGGGCTTGACGTTAAAGAAACTGCCGCCTTGGCGATGCGGCTGCGATCGGTACAAAAACTTCGCAATTTGGCCGTCTTGTTGGTTGAACATGACGTTGAGATGGTGCAAAGCCTAGTAACTCGCCTTTATGTTTTAGATTTCGGCACGGTGATCGCTTCCGGAGAAACGGAATACGTACTGGGCGACGCTAACGTTCGTCGAGCTTATTTGGGAGATATGTAAATGAGTTCGACGAATGCCGATTCAGCGATAGTGAAAAATGCGGCCACGGCTTCACCGCCATTACTTGAACTGCGCGACGTGGAAGCAAGTTACGGACCGTTTCGCTCCTTATTTGGAGTTTCTCTCAAGGTGGAAGAAAGATCTGCTCTTGCGCTGCTGGGTTCTAACGGATCGGGCAAGACAACCGTGGTGCGAGTGTGCTGTGGTTTAGTCAAACCCACCGCGGGAAAAATATTTTTCAAGGGTGAAGATATAACCGGAGTCGCAACTCATCGTTTGGCGCAGATGGGGATCGTTCACGCCCCTGAAGGTCGTTCAGTGTTCGCTTCTCTTACCGTAGAGGAAAACCTTCTTCTTACTTTCCGTCAAGTTTTTGGCCGGCGAAAAGCCAAGTTGGCGATTAATCGTTCCTACGACTTGTTCCCCCGGCTAGGAGAGCGACGAGGGCAACTCGCGGGCACCTTGTCGGGTGGTGAACAGAGGATGGTCTCTCTCGCCCGAGTGCTAGTCCATGAGCCAAAACTATTAATGACCGATGAGCTGTCTCTTGGGCTCGCTCCGGTAATTATCGATGAGGTCTATGAGACGCTTGACGTTATTAGCAAATCGGGCACCGCTTTGATCATTGTTGAACAGCACGTGCGCCAAGCACTCAGTCTGGCGGACACAGTAGTAGTGATGGCTAAAGGAAAAGTTGCCCTATCGGGGCGAACCGACGAGTTGGGCGACTTGGCGGATCAGATTATGCCTGCGGTACACGGAGAAACTAACGCCTAAAGATAACGCGAGTGGAGCCGCCCCGAAG
>OFRL01000091.1_pt1 | contig 48465 bp, 51 predicted proteins | sample 1543121 | NCBI WGS metagenome assembly OFRL01 (sample SAMN07774228, study PRJEB24372) | wastewater metagenome | isolation source: Lake Maggiore Cannobio | place: Italy: Cannobio | collected 2016-01
CCTCCACCGAACCCGGCTACCCGAAGCGGCCTTCGACGTAGTCTTGTGTGCGCTGGTCTTTCGGGTTGGTGAAGATGATATTGGTTACTGCAAACTCAATCATGGTTCCGGCGCGGCTGCCATCTTCGGCCAGCATCATCATGGCAGTGTGGTCTGAGACGCGCGCTGCTTGCTGCATGTTATGGGTAACGATGACAATGGTATAGCGGGACTTGAGCTCCTGCATCAACTCCTCGATCTTAAGTGTTGCAATCGGGTCGAGGGCTGAGCACGGTTCATCCATCAGGATCACTTCCGGCTCGACGGCAAGTGCGCGGGCGATACACAAGCGCTGTTGTTGGCCGCCGGACAGGGCAGTGCCGGACTGGTGCAGTTTGTCCTTCACTTCTTCCCACAAAAATGCCTGCCGCAGGCTTTGTTCTACAATCTCGTCTAGATCGTTGCGCCGCTTGATCCCATATAAGCGCGGTCCGTAGCTAACGTTTTCGTACACGCTTTTTGAAAAGGGATTGGGGCGTTGGAACACCATGCCAACCCGCCGGCGAATATCCACCACATCCACAGCCGGGGCGTAGATGTCTGCGCCATCCAAGCGCACCTGACCTTCAACGCGGCTTTTTGCGACCAGGTCGTTCATACGGTTCAGTGAACGCAGCAGCGTGGACTTTCCGCACCCCGACGGGCCGATAATCGCTGTAATTTGGTGCTGCGGGGCAAACATTGTGACGCCGACTACAGCCCGGAACGAGCCGTAGTACACCGCAAGGTTGGAAATTTCAATTTTGATTTCAAGCACTTCCGCCGGGGTCGCTGGGGTAGCCGGTTCCGGCACAGCTTGCGGTAGATCGTTGTTGCTCATTACCTTCCCCTTTGCTTGGCGGTTTGGCGCGCCACCCAGAGTCGCGCTGCTACATTGATTGCCAGCACCAGCACTAGCAGCACAAATGCCGTAGCCCATGCCTGTTCTACCCGGTCGGGCGAGGGATGGGAGGCGTACTTATAGAGAGTTAGCGGCAGCGAGTCTACCGGCTGGTTGATTACATCAAACAATGCCTGCGGCACACTGGCACCCAGCGCGCGGCTGCCGCGGTACATCTGCACGGCGTTAAAGCGATCGTTTCCAAGTGCGGTGAACAACAAGGGCGCGGTTTCGCCGGCTGCGCGGGCAACGCCCAAGATGATACCGGTGGCAATGCCACTCAAGGCCGTGGGCAGCATGACACTCAGAGAGGTTTTCCACTCCGGTGCGCCGAGCGCCGCTGACGCCTCGTACAGTGTTCTGGGAACAAGCTTGAGCATCTCTTCGGTAGTGCGGATGATGGTTGGCAGCATCAGAATTGCCATTGCAACACCGCCGGCCAGCGCCGAGTAGTGCCCGGTTGTCTTTACCAGCAGCGCGTAACAGAACAATCCGATCACGATGGATGGCACACCTGAGAGCACATCGGTGGCAAAGCGCACTGCCACACCAAGCGGAGTGTTAGGCCAATACACCACATAGAATGCGGCGAATATTCCGGGGGGAATCGCAAAGGCGGAAGCAAGCAACGTCAGAATGATGGTGCCTTGAATGGAGTGCAGTACGCCGCCCCCTAACATGCCGGCGGGCCGTGGCATTTCGGTGAATAGCTCCAGATTGATGGATTTGCCGCCTTGATAGATGACATAGCCAACGATCCACACAAGTGGGATGAGGGCGAGCACTGTCATCAGAACCGCCACCGCTTGCAGGGCAATATCCGTGGCGTGGCGGCTGGCAAGACCCGATTTAGCCCGGATGAAACGGCGCGCAGGCAAAACTTGCGCGCTTCCGCTCGTGGCTGCAGTGGCGGTGTTCATCAAACAGCAGCCGTTCGCGCGTTTCTGCGATCAATCCGGCTCACCAGCCAGCGTGCGAAGATGTTTAACAGCAGGGTGATAAAGAACAAAACCAGCCCAACTTCAATCAACGCTGTAACATGAAGCTCTTCCGTGGCCTCTAGAAACTGGCTGGCCACCACGCTCGCCATGCTGTACCCCGGCTGCAGAATTGAGTACGAGCCCATCAGGCTGTTTCCGATCACCATGGTCACGGCCATGGTTTCCCCCAACGCTCGTCCCAAGCCCAGCACGATTGCCCCCAGAATTCCAGATCCGCCATAGGGCACCAGCACCCGCAGAATCGTTTCTGCGCGCGTGGCCCCGAGTGCCAATGAAGCTTCGCGCTGATCAGCGGAAATTGCGAGAAGCACATCCCGCGTAATTGCGGTAATTGTTGGCGTGATCATGATGGCCAGCACGATGCTGGCGGCTAAGAGACTGGAGCCGCTTTCCGGCATTGGGCCCGCAAAAATTAATTGCATGCCAGGCACGCTGCCCAGCGCGCCAAGAAACACGCCAAAGGGCCGGACGACTGCCGGCAGGAAAATGTAGATTCCCCACAAGCCATAGATCACACTTGGAATTGCCGCAAGCAATTCAATCATCCAACCCACAGGAGCGCGCAGCCAATCCGGGCTCAGCTCCGCGAGGAAGATGGCCACGCCGAGGCTGACTGGCACCGCAAGCACAAGTGCAAACATAGATGTCATCAGGGTGCCGTAAATAAACGGCCAGGCTTGAAAGTTTTCAGTAACTGGGTTCCACGCATACTCTGCCGTGGGCAGCACGAACCCCAAGCCAAATTGTTCGCGGGCAGCTTGGGAACTGACCCACAGCATTCCTCCAATCGAAGTTACCAACACCAAAACAAGCACTGCGAGTGCTGCGGTCCCGGCATTCCAAAGCCGGTCACCATGCTTAAGAGATTTTTGCAGCCTGCCAAAGACGCTTGGCGTGGTTTTGGAGGAAATTCTGGAGTGCAGCATTGGTTAGAGGGTAATGTGGTCGCCGACGGTGAGTTTACCCCACAGGGCATTCCGGCTTAGTAGGAAGTGAAGCAAGGTGCTACCGATAACCGGCTCAAGTGGCTCTTTCCATCGCGTGCGGCAGTCCGCAAGTGAGTCGTTTCCAGTCCTGCGCGCGGGTAGTGCCATTGGCACCGGCTGAAAAGCAACAGGTACAGCGCTTTGGGCGCTGTACCTGTTGGTAATACCGGCTAGGCCGAGTTTCGTGCTTACGGCATTACGCGCAAGCCGTTGCACGTGACTTCGGCAAGTTTCGCAAGCGTCTGGCTGCGCACCTCACCGGGCAATACTGCGTAGCCCAGATTGGATGCCATGGCGCCCGCCTCTTTGGAGGTGAGGGCCCATTTGAAGTAGCCAAGCATCGTGGCTGCTTTGTTGCAGTCGGTCATTGTTTTAGTGTGCACGATCGCATAGGTGTAGCCGGCGATTGGCCAGCTGATCCGGCCGGGCGCATCCACCAGGGTGACCGTCAGGTTTTTGTCGAACTTGCCCGAAAAGTCGGACATAGCGGACTGCAGTGATTTGGCAGAAGCTTTTACCGTAACTCCAGCCTTGTTGACCATTAATGCAAAGGGGATTTTGTTTTCAAGGGCGTACGATAGCTCAACATACCCGATCGATGAGGGTGTGTTTTTGACCGCCGCTGCTACCCCGGCATTGCCTGGGCCACCTAGGCCGTTTGGCCATTGCACTGTGGCAGCTCCGCCCACCTTCTTCTTCCACTCATCGCTGAATGAAGACAGTGCTAGTGTGAAGATCTCTGTGGTACCCGAGCCGTCTGACCGGTGTGCGGTCGTGATGGGCTTGTTGGGTAGCGTCACCTTGGGGTTGAGCGCCACGAGGGCCTTATCATTCCACTGGGAGATTTTTCCCAGGAAGATATCGGCCAGCGTCTGGCGGTTGAGCACGAGGTTGGAGATCACTTTGCCCTTCTCATCCGTCAGGTTGAATACCGGGACCACTGCTCCAGCTACCATCGGAAACATCTGCAGGTCGCCGCCCTTTTCATATTCGGAGGACTTTAGCAGGGAGTCCGAACCGCCAAAGTCCACGGTGCGGTCTATGATTGCCTTCTTGCCGGCTCCCGACCCGTTGGGCTGGTAGTTGATTGCAGCCACTGGATCAACTGTGAGGTAGGCGTATGTCCAGGCGGCATAGATGGGTGCCGGGAATGTGGCACCAGCGCCATTCACTGAAATCGAGCCGGCTGGCAGGCCGGCCGGGCGCGCGTAGGCGGTTGTGGTTGTGGTGGACGCCGCGAAACCAGGCGCCAACAGAACCTGCCCCACGCGCAAGACATCGGTCTTGAGGGCCGGGTTTACCTCTTTGAGCTTCTCAAGTGAGGTGCCGGTTTTATCGGCAATTTTTGAAAGGCTGTCGCCAGCGACCACGGTGTAGTTTGTGAATCCGGCCGGGGGCGCAGCTTCTTCAGCCGCTGCAATCCGGTACGGAGTTGCAATTGCCAGCATCAGAACTAAATAAACTAAGACATGAGTTGAACGCTTCATTTTTTTTCTCCTAAAGTTTTTTTCGAGCGCTGGAAGTTTACGAACTCTCGGTTATGGCACAATTAAGGCTTGTTTAAGATTTGTTAATCATTTAATTCTGGGCGGAAGGCGGGCGTGGGATCGCAAACCATGCCGTACCGGGCAGTGCGCTGGTGGTGATGTTGCGGTATTTCGTAATGAGCTCTCCCAGCTTGGCAAATTTGATGTGGTTCGATAAGCTCGAGCGAGTGCCTAAGTTTTTCGATTAGCGCAGCATACGGAGGTTGCAATGTCCCTAATTCAGTACTTTTTGGCCAACGGTCCCAGTGGCTTTGGCTACGGCTCCACAGCGGAAGAAGTGACGGCCGGGCTGTCCTTAGCAGGCAAGACCGTGCTCGTAACCGGCTGCAACTCTGGCCTCGGGCTGGAGGCAATGCGTGTATTGTCTTTGCGCGGCGCGCGGGTGGTGGGCACTGCGCGCACCATTGAGAAGGCGCGCGACGCGTGTGCGGCCGTGGGTGCAAATAATGTGGCGCTGGCTTGCGAGTTATCGGATCCGGCCAGCGTCCGCGCTTGCGTTGCGAATGTGATGCAACTGGGGATCAAGCTGGACGCGCTCATCTGCAATGCGGGCATCATGGCCTTGCCGCGGCTGGAAAAGGGGCACGGGATTGAGCTGCAGTTTTTCACCAATCATATCGGCCACTTTATGCTGGTGACTGGCTTGCTGCCACAGCTTACTGAACAGGGGCGCGTGGTAATGCTGAGCAGTGCTGCGCATGCCATGGCACCGCGGGCCGGCATTGAATTTGACAATCTTGCGGGCGAGAAGAGCTACTCAGCGTGGATGGCCTATGGGCAATCCAAGCTGGCCAACATGCTATTTGCCGGTGAACTGGCGCGGCGTTTTGCGGGCACCGCAAAAACTGCGAATGCAGTTCATCCCGGTGTGATCAAGACCAATCTCAGCCGGCATATGAATCCAATTGCGACAGCGCTGTTTGGAGTTGCGGGGCCACTCTTTCTTAAGAATGCAGCCCAGGGTGCGGCTACCGGGGTGTATGCGGCGGTTCATCCGGATGCTGCCGGCATCTCCGGTGCTTATTTTGCGGATTGCAATGTGGCGAAGGCGCGTGCGGATGCGTATGACGCAAAGCTGGCTGGGCGCTTGTGGGACGCTTCAAAAAAAATTGTGGCGCAGTTGCCGGCTGCGTGAGGGCGCCTCTTTATTTGCGCGCTTTGTGTGCGTCGGCTGGAATTTAGTGGCGCCGATGTGAGCGCCTCAGCGGCGGGGCGAACTGGTGCCGCAGTAGTTGTCGCGGCATGTCGCCCCGCGCTGCTTTATTGCTAATGTTTCTTCAGAAACCGTGCTTTGGCCGCGTTGCGTGGCCGGCAGTGGTGAATCGAAAGAATCACATGGCTCCACCTGCACGGCAGCTGAAATTACAGCGTGCCGCCCAAATAACACAACGGTCAATTAATTTAACCATCGCATAATCTTTTGGCGCGGGTATTATGGTAAAAACAGCGCGTGCGCGCCTACATTCCATGCTACATAAATCAACGGTGCGCTGCATTGTCTGCGGCTGAAGGCCTGCGGCGCTCTCACAGAATTCGGGTTGCGGGACTCGCTTCGAATGTTTGCCTTTAGCTTACTAGCGGTGGCGTTGCCACGCTACCAAAGCTGCGGCCGCCGTGCGTTCACAACCAACCATTTGCTGCTCGCCACTGAAATGCTTAAATTGAGTCCGCAAATGAGCGGGCGCGCCCGCGCTGCTTCAGCCGTGAGTGCGTACTGACATGCGTGTGGGCATCAATGGCATGGGCCGTATTGGCCGGTTGGTGCTGCGCGCAGCGCTGGGTGCGGCGGAGAGGCAGGCAGATGACCCGCGCCGCAGCAACCGCCTCGATGTTGTGCACTTGAACGAGATCAAGGGCGGCGCCGCAGCTTGCGCGCATCTGCTGGAATTTGACAGTGTGCAAGGGCGCTGGCGCGGACCACGCATAGAAGCTGTAGGCGCCGCAGCAGTGCAGGTTGGCGGGCGCCAGCTTTCATTTTCGACACACGCAGCCCCGCATGATATCCCATGGGGTGACTTTGGCGTTGACGTCGTTCTGGAGTGCACTGGCAAACTGCTGACGCCGGCGTTACTGGCGGGCCATTTGAGCAGCGGTGCGCGGCGCGTGATTGTCGCTGCGCCGATTAATGAAGCAGCTGTGCTAAACGTGGTTATGGGAGTGAACCATCTGCTCTATGATCCGGCGCAACATACAATAGTTACCGCAGCTTCCTGCACCACCAATTGCCTGGCGCCGGTGGTAAAAGTGGTGCACGAGGCCCTTGGCATTCGCCACGGCCAGATTACCACCATCCACAATCCCACAAACACCAATATGGTGACTGATGCGCCCCACAAAGATCTGCGCCGGGCACGCAGTGCGCTGCTGAGCCTGATGCCCACAACAACCGGCAGTGCCACCGCAATCGGGCTGATCTATCCGGAGTTGAATGGAAAACTGAACGGCCATGCCGTGCGCGCCCCAAATTTGAATGCGTCCCTTACCGACTGCGTGTTCGAACTGCAGCGCGCAACGACACCCGCAGAGGTAAACGCGCTGTTTCTTGCGGCTGCGGCGGGGCCGCTGGCTGGCATTCTGGGCTACGAAGAGCGTCCACTGGTCTCAGCTGATTATGCGCGCGATACGCGCAGTTCCATTGTGGATGCACCGGCCACCATGGTGACGGACGGGACGCTGCTCAAGGTATACGCGTGGTACGACAACGAAATGGGCTACGCCTGCCGCATGGTGGATTTGGCCTGCCACATGTTTGCGGCGGGCATCTGATGCGCACCACAACCGTGTCGGCGGCAGCGGGCGGCACTGGCGCGCGGAACTATGCCATCGTGACCGCCGCATACTGGGGCTTCACGCTTACGGATGGCGCCTTGCGCATGCTAGTGCTGCTGAACTTCTTTCGCCTGGGCTACTCGCCATTTACTTTGGCACTTTTATTTCTGCTGTATGAGCTGGCAGGCGTTGGCGCAAACCTGATTGGCGGTTGGCTGGCCACCCGCTTTGGAATTGCGCGCATGCTGGCAGTGGGCCTTGCCACGCAAATTGCCGGGTTCCTGATGCTCTCTGCCCTGTCTGAAGCTTGGAGCCCGCTGCTAGCAATTACGTGGGTGGTGGCTGCGCAGGGGGTTTGCGGTGTTGCCAAAGATCTGACCAAAACTGCCAGCAAGTCTGCAATCAAGCTGACGGCTGGTGATGCATCCGGCCGGCTGTTCCAATGGGTGGCTTGGTTTACTGGCAGCAAAAACGCAATGAAGGGCTGCGGCTTTTTTCTGGGCGGCCTGCTGCTGGAAGCAGCGGGCTTCCGTGGCGCACTGTGGGCCATGGCCGCTGCTCTGGCCTGCATCCTTGTGGCGGTCAGCGCCTTGTTGCCACCGCTGCTTGGCAAGGCCAAAGCGTCCAAGTCAGCAAAAGAATTGTTTGCAAAGAATCGCGGCGTGAATTTGCTCGCTGCCGCCCGCGTCGCGCTGTTCGGGGCGCGCGACATTTGGTTTGTGGTTGGCTTGCCCGTATTCTTGTATGCGTCGGGCTGGACCTTTACAATGGTTGGCGGGTTCCTGGCGGTGTGGACGATTGGGTACGGGCTTGTGCAGGCCGCTGCACCAGCTTTGGTAAAGCGCAGCCCGGACGGGCTTAGCAGCGAAGTGCCGGCGGCACGCTGGTGGTCCCTGTTGCTGGCGCTGGTGCCGGCGCTTCTGGCAGCGGCACTGCTTGGGAATGTGGCGCGGCCGGACTGGGTGGTTGTGGGCGGCCTCGCATTATTTGGTTTTGCTTTTGCTGTCAACTCCTCTGTTCACTCTTATCTGGTGCTTGCTTATGCTGGTACGGAAAAAGCTGCGGAAGATGTGGGCTTCTACTACGCTGCAAATGCGGCGGGGCGTTTTGCAGGCACATTGTTATCCGGGCTGCTGTACGCTTGGGCCGGCCTCGCTGCCTGCCTGATAGGTTCCGCAGTCCTCTTGCTCGGTTGCTGGTCCGTTACGCTGGGCCTGCCCGCAACCCGCACCACTACCCAATAAGACCCGCACACAGCGCTGGCGCAGCCCCCACCATAACTGGGAAGCGCCCGGGTTCCCACCGGCCGCCGCCTGTTTGGCAGCGCGGTGTTGCTGCTTGCAACCGCAGGCAGATTCAGGGGAACGGTAGTTTGATGTAGAAAGCTGCGCCGGCGCCGGGAACCCCGCTGCTCTCGGCCCAGATTTTTCCGCCCAGCAGCTCTACCGCATGTTTGGCAATTGCCAAACCCAAGCCGGTGCCGCCTTTGCTGCGCGCTGGATCGCCGCGGTAGAAGCGCTCAAAGATGCGCAGCAGCTCCAGTGGCGCAATGCCGCTGCCACTATCGATCACACCCAGCACTAGCTGCGGTTCTTCAACGCGCGCCAGCAATGTGATGCTGCCGCCAGCGGGCGTGAATTTGACGGCGTTGTGCAGCAGGTTCACCAGCGTGCGTTCCAATAGCAGCGGGTCAGTGCGCACGCGCAGTGCCGGGCTGGCTTCAATCTGGATGCGCAATGTCTTGCCACTGGCTTGTGCGTGCAGGCGCTGCTGCACAATCGCCAGCAAATCGTGCACGGCCACAAGTTCGTATTTTGGCAGCATTCGGCCGGATTCAATTTGCGCCAAGTCCAGCAGCTCGCCAGAGAGCTGGCCGAGCGCCTCGGTTTCAGAGACGATTTTTCCGAGCAGGCTGTGCTGGCGCTGGCTGTCCAGGTCGGGCATGTGGCGCATTGTGTCGGCGATCAGGCGGATGGAAGTGATGGGCGTGCGCAGCTCATGCGAGATGTTGGCAACAAAATCACGCCGCGCCCGGCCCAGGCGCTCCAGCTCAGTAAGGTCGTGCATCAGCAGCACGGCGCCGTATTCGCCTGCAGTACCGGCAAGCGCCACATAGGCGTGATGCGGCTGCCCATTAATTTGCAATTGCCGGTCGGCCGGTGCGCCGGCTGCTAGTGCTTGTGTTAGCAGGTCATTTAATTGCGGCACGTGCGTGGCTTGCAGCAGCGTGTGGCCGGCAGCTGCGCTGGCAAACAATGCCTGCGCCGGCTGGTTGAGCTGCATCACTGTGCCATTTGGCGCCAGCAGCAAAATCGCAGCGGTTTCCGCGCTGGCAACTGCTTGCAGGTGCGCTGCGTTTTGGGCGCTTAGCAGCGCGCTTGCGGCTGCGGTGTTGTGCGCGTGTTGCAGTTGTTGCTGCGCTGCAGTTTGTGCGCGGCGGGCGCTCCACCACAGGGCAGCCAGTGCAAGTGCGGCCGCTGCAAAGGCAAGAGTTAGCGGGTTGGCAGCAGCGTTGATGGCGGCTCAGCCCTCAAAGCGGTATCCCACGCCGCGCACCGTGGCGATGCGCCGCGGACTCGTGGGGTCCGGTTCAATTTTTTCTCGCAGCCAGTGAATGTGCACATCCACGGTGTGCGTGTCGCCGGGGAAGTCGTAGCCCCAGACGCTTGAGAGCAGGCCTTCGCGGGAGAGGGCCGTGTTGCTGTGGCGCATCAGCTCGGCCAGCAGCGTGAACTCGCGGTGAGTGAGGCGCAGCTCTTGCTCGCCCAGTTGCGCGCGCTGTGCCAGCAGATCCAGGTGCAGGTCGCCGCTTTGCAGTTGGGTCCCGTTGTCGCGCTGCGCGGGGTCGGTGCGGCGCAGCAGGGCGCGCACACGCGCCAGCAGCTCGCCCAGGCTAAAGGGCTTCACCACATAATCATCCGCGCCGCTCTCCAGCCCCATGATGCGGTCCAGCTCTGCGCCGCGCGCAGTGAGCATGATGATGGGCACTTTGGAGCTGCGCCGCAGCATGCGGCAGACAGAGATGCCGTCCAGGCTGGGGAGCATCAGGTCCAGCAGCAGCAAGTCCGGCAGCTGCTCGCGCGCCAGGTTCAAGCCTTCAACACCATCGCCGGTTTCCAGCACCTCAAATCCCTCCGCGCGCAGGTTGAGCACCAGCATTTCGCGCACAGTGGGCTCATCTTCGATTACTAATATTTTTTGCATAGGTTAAGTTTAGCGTTGCCAGTTTAATGCGCGGTTAAGCGCTTGGCAAGAAGCCTTAATATTTGCGCGCGCCATTCCGGCTGCGCTGCCGGGTCAGGGCTGCGGAACTGCGCGCAGAAAATCCAGCAGGATGGCGTTGAACGCAGCCGGCTGCTCCTCCATGGGCAAGTGGCCGGCGTCCGGCACCACCGCCCACGCCGTCCCGGGCAGCATATCGCGCAAGTGTGCGCCGGCTGCAAGTGGAATCCAGTTGTCGTGCTCGCCCCAGATCACCAGCGCAGGCACGGAAATGCTTTGCAGGGCAGCGGGCAGCGTGCTGCGCAGGGCATCGCGCAGAATGCCCAGCAAGGCCAGATCCCAGCCGCGCAGCGTTTGCGGCGCCAGGTAGGCGCGCTCCACTTCGGGCGTCAGCCGGGCGGGATTGTGGTACGCGCTGCGGGCAATGGCCGCAGTGCGCTGCGGGGTAATGAAGCTGCGCAGTACCAGCTGCCCCCAGCGCTGTGCGGGTTGCAGCGTTAGCAGCAGCGGCACCACGCGCTGCAGCAGCGTCGGGGATTGGGCGCGGTCCAGAATTGCGGCATCTACAAACACCAGCCGGTCCGCGCGCTGCGCATGGCGCATGGCAAAGTGCGCAATCACGCTGCCGCCCATGCTGTGGCCCACCAGCGTGGCGTGCTCAATGCCCGCGGCCGTCATCACATCCGCAACAAAATCCGCCTGGGCTGCATGCCCGTAATCCGTGTTGAAAGTTTTGTTTGACAGGCCAAAGCCTTTCAGGTCAATCGCGATGGCGTGGAAGCCGGCGGCCTGCAAAGCGGGCAGCGTGTAGCGCCATGAAAAAGTGGAGCCGCCAAAGCCATGGAGCAGCACGACGGCGGGCTGGCCGGCGCTGCCCACTTCCATCAGCACGGTGCGCAGCCCCGCAACGGTAACGAAGCGGCCGCCGGCGGGCAGCAGCGCGTCGGCAGATTTGTCGGGCTGCGCTGGCAGTGGCAGCAGGAACGGCAGCACCACCAGCACAAAGAAAATCAGGCTGATCCAGAAGCGGCTGCGGCGCAGCATCACGCGCTAGTTGCCCGCCGCGCTGCGCATCAGGGCAACAGTGGCTGCCACAATTTGGGCTTGCTGGTCTGCGCGGGCAATGCTGGCCGGCGGGTCTGCCAGCTGGCCGGTGTAGTAGCCAAACTGCTCATGGTTGCCGCCGGCCAGTGCAATAAAGCGCGCGCCGGGCGGAAGCAGTGCGCGCGCTGCGGCAGAGGTGAACGTGCGCGCGCCTGTGTCGAGCTCGCCATAAATTGAAAGCACCTGCAGGTTTTGCTTTGCAAGATCCGCCGGTGAATAGCTGGCCCACAACACCACGCCTGCAAATGCGCCCGCATGCTCGGCTGCATATTGCGCCGCCATGCTGCCGCCCAGCGAGTGCCCGCCAATCACCCAATGCACCACTTGCGGGTGGGCCGCTTGCACGGCAGCCGCGCGCTCTTTGCCAAACACAGCCAGGTTTACGGGCATAACCACCACGAACACCGGAAAGTTCTGCGCCGCAATCGCCGCCGCCGCGGGCGCATAAGCTGCAGCGGGCACGCGTCCGCCCGGGTAAAGAATCAGCGCCGTGTCTGCCGGCGCTTGCAGCGGCAGAAACTCAATCCACTGCGCGGTTTGCTTGACGCTGACGGCTGCGCTGGACTGCAGCGCAGCAGCGGCTTGGGGCAGCAGCGGCGCCGGCACTGCCAGCCACACCACGGCTGCGGCCACTGCCAGCCCAACGGCGGCAGCGCAGCCCAGCAGGACGCGGCGCACTAGCTTGCGCATGCGCGCTGGCGCAGCTTAGGCCCACGCCACCGCCAGCGTGTGGCGGCTGCCGTCCGCGCGCCCGATGCTGGCTTCACAGCTGCCGTTGCGGCGCAGCAGCAGCTTGCCGCGGTTGTGCATGTTGTCTTCCAGCTGCAGGCTGCCGTGCGCACGAATGCGCGACTGGCGCAGGAAGCCCGGCAGCAGCTCGCTCACAATAATGCCGGAGAGGCGGGCGCTGTAGCTGCCGTCGGCGCTCTGAAACTCAAAGCGCGATGGCGCCGGCATGCCCAGCCCAAACAGGCTCACGGTGGTTCCGGTGATTTCTTCCGTGCCGCTAAACTTTCCGAGCGCCGGCAGGCTGGCCGTGTAGGAGATGCGCAGATGCGGACGCTCCGCCTCAAGGTGCGCATTCACCAACGCACCGGTGTGCGGGTCGGCCTCGGCCACGCTCTCGCCCGCGCGGTTAAAGCGCGGCTGGTAGTAAGCCGGGCCATAAGATGATGACGCGCCCGCAGCGTATTGCGCAATCTGCGCCAGCGCCTCCGCATACAAATGCTGCGCCAGCAGCGCGCCAGCTGCCTGCAGGCGGCTGGTCTTGTGCATGCGGCGCACCACATAGCCCAGCAGTGAGATGCCCTCCGGCGGCAGCTCGTAGCGGGTGGCGCTGCTGGTGTTAAGTGCAGTGGGCATGCGCGTGATATTGCTACTGCGTGGACGGGATGTGCCAGCTGGCAGCAGTTTGCTGGCTGTGCGGCAGCTGCCGGCTTGCCGGGCCGGCTGCCGCCATGACGGCGCGTGCCACACGCATGCCGCCCAGTGTAACCCCGGCGGTGGACTGTCCCGGAAACACTGAGTCGCCCACCAGCCAAGCATTGGCAAGCCCGGTGTGCGGCCCGCGCACATTGAAGAGCGAAGTTTGCGCAAAGCCGCCAACCATGCCTTGCGCGCGCCCCGTGAAATACTCAAACGTGAGCGGTGTGCCGGCCAGGCACAGGCGCGTGGCGCGTGAAATGCCGGGCACCGCCCGCTCTGCAGCTGCCAGCAGCTGCTGCGTGTAGGCCGCCTTGCGCTCTGCATATGCGCTGCCGCCGGCATGGTGCAGCTGCCACCACGGCGCAATTGCGGTATGCGTGGAGAGTGTGGCGGCGCGCATGCCGGCCGGTGCACGGCGCGCATCCTGCGCATCCGACAATGAAACAAAAACGGAATTGCCCTCGCCCAGCGGCCGGCTTGCATCCACCACTACTTGGTGGTGGTCAGCCAGCCCGGCAGGCAGCGCCTGCGCATCCAGGCCAAGGTAAAGCGTGAACGCTCCCCAGGTGTCCGGGCGGCGCTGCACTTCGCGCGTTAGTGCGGCGGGCGCAGCTGCGCCCAGCAGCGCGCGCAATGACCATGGCGTTAGGTTGGCCACCAGGTAATCGCACGGCACGCGCAATCCCTGGCTGGTGCGCACGGCAACCGCACGGCCGCTGCGCACTTCAATTTGTTCAACTGTGTGGCGGTAGAGAACCGCGCTGCCGTGGGCGCGCAGCCAGTCTGCCAGGGTGCTGGCCAGCGCACCAATGCCGCCGTGCACATGGTTCACACCGCGCCGCGGCAAATCCAGTGCGGCGCTGCCGTACAGCGCGTGTGCACTGTGGCTAACAGTTTGGGCGGCAATCAGCAGCTGCGCATCCAGAAATGTGCGCAGCTCGGCGCTGGCCCCGTGTGCGCTGGCCAGCTGCGCCACCGTGCGCAGCAAATGCGGCAGTGCCAGCAGCGTGCGCGGCCGCACGGCAGCTGCCACGGCAGCCAAGTCGCGCGCACTTTCCGGCGGCCACGGAAAAGGGCGCGATGCAATGTCCCACGATATATCTGCCAGTTGTTCTTGTGCGCGCCAAAATCCGGCGCTGCCCGGAAACGCGGCCTGGCTTTCGGCCCGCCAGCGTTCGGCATCCGCCCATTGGGTTACGGTGCGCCCGGGCAGGTGCACCACCCACGCCGGATCCACCGCGCTCACCGGCCACTGCAGGTTTAGGGCAGCCGCCACCTGGGCGTGCGGGCCGCCGCCGGAAAATCCGCCGGCCAGCGTCGCGCCTGAATCAAAACGGTAGCCCTTGTGATAGAAAGTGCCGGCGCAGCCGCCGGCATATACATGCGCCTCGAGCACCGTTACCTGATAGCCGCTGCGCACCAGCAGCGCAGCCGTTGTCAGGCCGCCGATGCCGGCGCCGACCACCACAATGCGCCGCGCGTTGGCGCTACGCATCAGCGCCTGCGCTGCTCATTTCTCCAGTGCGCGGCGCGTGGCCCAGCCCCGGTACCAAAACAAAAATCCCAGCGCCGGCGCGTTGAAGAGCAGCCGGCTCAGCATGCCGCGCCAGCCGCTGTCATGCTCGTATTCCACATGCTCTTGTACGCGCACGCCGCCGGCAACAACGCTAAAGCTGTGCGTGTGCTGCCACGCGCGCAGCGGGCCGCGCGCCTGCGTGTCTGTAAAGCCGCGCTGCGCCACCACATTGCTGTGCACGGCGCGCCAGCGCACGGGCAGCGGGCCAAACCACAGCGTGAACTCCGCAATCGAGCCGTTGGCCATGGGCTCCACCAGATGCAGCTGCACCATAATCGGCGGCGGCGAAAGCAGTTTTAGCGCGCGCGCATCGTGATGAAAGTCCGCCACTGCGGCCAGCGACGCGCGCACCGTAAACGCGTAATCAAAAATCATTTTACGGTCGGCGCTTCAATGGCAACCGCCGGCTGCACTGCCACCGTGCCCAGCGCAGCTGCACCGTAAATGAGCACGCCCAGCATCAACAGCGACCCGCTCAACGCCGGCCAGGCAGCGCCCGCCGCGCCCAGTACCCAGCCGCCCCAGACGGGCGCCACAATGCGTGAGAACGCATCAACTGACGCGGACAAGCCCAGCACGCCGCCGCGTTCTTCCGCACTGACTGTGCGCGTGTAAAGGCTTTGCAGTGAGGGATTGACTACACCGCCGCCAAAAGCCGTCAACATCAAAGTGCCAAACAGCGCCCACCATGGCTCTAGCAGGCCCACGCCCAGCAGCCCCAGCCCAAGCGTGGCCGAGCCGAGAAAGATCAGGCGCTGCTCGCCTAAGAGCTTTACCATGCGCGGCAGAATCCCCACCTGCGCAATCACAACCAGGATGCCCACGTAGCCAAGCATGTAGCCGGTTTGTTCCACATTGAAGCCGAACTTTTCTTTGGCAAACAACGCGAAGGTGGTCTGGAAAATTGCAAAGCCAATGTTGAACACCAGGCCGTAGCCCAGCAAGCGCGTGAGCAATGAGTTTGACAGTGTCTGGCGCAGCGCCGCCAGCGTAAAGCCACGCCGCGCTGCAGGTGCCGTGCTGACCTGGCGCGTCTCCGGCAGCAGCACAATAGTGAGCACGATGGAGCTGGCTGAAATTGCCGCTGCGGCAAACGCCGGCACGGAGTTGCCCCAGCGCGAGAGCAGCCCGCCCAAAGCCGGCCCCAGAATGAAGCCCAGCCCAAAGGCAGCGCCAATCAACCCATAGGATTTGGCGCGGTCTTTTTCCTCGGTCACATCTGCAATGGCTGCCTGCGCGATGGACAGGTTGCCGCCGGTGAAGCCATCCAAAATGCGTGCGGCAAACAGCATCGCCAGGCTGTTTGCAAAACCCATCAGTACAAAGCCCGCAAATGTTCCCAGCTGCGAAATGACCAGCAGTGGCTTGCGGCCGAAGCGGTCGGACAGCCTGCCCAACACGGGCGCACCAATCAGCTGCATCGCAGAATACGATGCGGTCAAGAGCCCGATTGCCAGCGGACTGGCGCCAAACGATATGGCAAAAGTGGGCAGCAGCGGAATGATTAATCCAAAGCCCACCAAATCTATAAATACAACCAAGAAGATGGGTATCAAGCGCTTATTCATATGTAAACCTCGGCGTGAATTAATGGAGCAGGCTGAAAAGCGATTGGGGTTGGGGCAGAATTTGCGCGCGCAGCTGGTTGCTGCCAATCAGCAACCGGAACGCGTATCGAGACGGCGTGACGCCGGTGCTCATGCGTTGCGCGCTTCCCACGCGCGATGCGCGGCCAGCACTGTGGGAATATCTGCATGATCGCCGGCGACGGCGCTAACTTGCGCGAATTCCACAATGCCCGCGCGCGAGACAACAAATGTACCGCCGAGCTGCCGCTCATTGCCGGTTGATACCAGTGATTGAGTGTGACCGCTGCGCATGGCGCGCCAGCCGTTTTTGATAGATTGTGCGTTCAGTAGGTCCTTCAGTGTGCCCATGGTCAGACCGTACGCGGCATGCGCCAGCGGCTCCGGCAGCGAGACGCAGTTGGCGCGCGGCGCCAGCTGCGGGCAGTAGCGCTGCGCGTGCTTGGGTTCACCAATGCCCACGGCAACCACGCGCAAACCAGCGGCTTCAATTTCAGCTTGATGCCGGCCCAACTGGGCCAGCCATTCACGGCAGAACATTCAGCCATAGTGGCGCAAAAATGTTAGCAACAGCGGTCCCGCTGCCCACAGCTCCGACAAGACCGCCGGCGCACCCGCCGCATCCAGTAAGGTGAGGCTGGGCGCCTGGCTCCCAACGCGGGGCACACCGGAGCCGACTAGTTCACTGCTGGCGGGCATGTTTCTGCTGTCAGCTGATGCCGAATGCGCTGCGCACCGAAGCCACAAACGTGTCGGGCTCCGGATGGTCGCCGGCATGGCTGCCGTAAAACGCGTAACGCACCACGCCGCTCATGTCCACTGCAAACACGCCGCCCAGCATGGTGTAGTCCCCTGTGGTTTGGCCCTGCATCTGGCCGCTGCGCGCTGCGCGCACCACTGAAGAAATTACGGCGGGGCCGGCCAACTGCATCAACGAGCCGCGTGTAATTCCATAAGCCGTGTGCGCCGTAGTCGCCGGCGACACCAGGCAGAGCGCGCTGGGCGCCAGTTGGGTGGCAACGGGCAGCGCGTGTTCAGCGTCGCCAATCCCCAGCACCAGCGGCAGTATGTTGTCTGCCCGCAGTGCCGGCACGCAGCGCTCAAACTTGTACAGCCACTCGCGGCAGAATATGCAGCCAAAGTGGCGCATGAAGTTGATGACTATATTGGACGTGCTCCACAGTGATGCAAGTTCCAGCGGTTCGCCACGCGAATTTTGCACCATGACATTTGGCGCGGCCATCCCCGGCATCAACAGAGTTCCTTCAGCGCGCTCTAACGGCGCAGCGTCTGCGACGGGGTCGGCACCGGAGCTCCGCAAGTGCATCAGGTGCTCTGCAGCGCGGCTGATGGACATGCCGTCCGCCGTGCGCGCCTTTAACCAGCGCAGCGTGCGCACGTCATAATCAGAATACAGGCGGTAGCCCTGCGCGCCGCGCTGCGGTGTTGGCAGCCCGTAGCGCCGCTCCCAAGCGCGCAAAGTAACCGGTGCCACACCCACCAAGTTTGCCACTGCTTTTACATTGAAATGGGGCCGATGTGCGCCAGAAAAGTTATTTGAAATATCCACCCGCCAAATATATCGCCGTCAAGGCTGCGTGTCACGTATTTGTACAAGCTCTTTAACTAGATGTGAAATAGCTGAATTCCAGCTGGATTGTGCGCGCGCAGCGCATGGTTGCCCATGCTGCATGCAAGTTGCGGTCAGCGGCGCGCACGGTGTGCGTGCGCCACCGATTAGATTGGGATCAGGCGTTGAATAGTGCTACAGACTTCGTGCAGCGATTGCCCCAGAAAGATGCCGCTGGTGCTGGCACGGAGCGCTGGCTGCAGATTAAATACTGCCCCGCCAAATCCGAAGAGCGGTTTCGGGCGCAGCGTTGCCAGCTTGGCGTGCATACTGTGCAGGCAGCGCGCCGACTCTTCCATGGTGGCAGCCAAACATACAAGGCGGGTCGGCAGGCTGCGCGCATACGCCACCAGATCGTCAAGGACTACATCGGCCCCAACAAAATCAACAAAGTAGCCCCGCCTGCGCAAAAGCAGCGCAAGCATTAACGGTCCGAGCTCATGGCGTTCGCGGGGTGCGCCCCCCACAATAATCCGCGGTGCGCCGCGGTTCACGGGCAGTGCGCTGTAGATGTGGTCCAGCCAGGCGCGCAGAAACATGCTCGCATGGTGCTCTTGGGTAACGCGGATTTCGCCGGCGTACCACGCCCGGCCTATTTCTACGAGTGCCGGCACAATCACTTCCTGGCATAACTCACTCATATCATAGGAAGTCCGGCCGAGTTTTAGCAGCAGCGTGCTTTGCTCATCAGCGCCGGCAATCAAGGCGCGCCAAAGTTTTTTGGAGAGCGCTGCGGAATTTATGCGGTTCGCGCTGGCAGCAGTTAGTGGAGGCCGGTATGGCATCAACGCCGGCCATTGCCCGGCCTTGCGCAGGGCTGCCAGTTCGAGCGCCACGGTGCCGGCAGGCGTACCGCTGTCCGTGCACATTTTCATCCAGCGCACCAGCTCCACATCTTTTTCTGTGTACATGCGGTAGTTGCCCGCGGTGCGCGCAGGCGTCACAACCGCGTAGCGCCGCTCCCAAGCGCGCAGCGTCACAGGAAGCACGCCGGCGCGTTGACAAATAGAATTAATTGTAAATTGGGGAAGGTCAGAAAGTTCTTCGAACTCGACCATAATCGAAGCGCCTCGGGGCGCAAGATTCTTAAAGTATTGACAACTGTACCAGAGAAATGTAATATTGACAACTGTTACATTTTGAATGTAACACTCCTGGTTGGTATAAGTAGTTCAAAATTTAAATGCGCTGAGAGTGTGCCTGGTGTACCTTCTGTCTTGATCCGCGCATTTTGCCCAGTACAATCCATTCCGGCGCATCTTGCTTATTTTGTGAGTGAATGCGCACCGGCCAGCAAGCCGGATGAAAATAAATTGCCTTGCCGTGCCCATTTAGGCCGCGCGCCAAACATCTGCGATGTGCCGGACAGATGGTGAAGGCAAAGCCGGCTTGACACCGCGTGTTATGCCCGCTAACCTCTTTTGGGTATGAAACATATTTTTTATCTGGGCACGCTTGATGCGGCGGCTCTGGATCACGCAGCTGCTATGTTCGAGAGTGGGTCCGGGCGCACTAAATTTCCAAATTACAAAGAGATCAATGCTTAGAAAACTTTTTGCGGTTGTTGCAGCTGCGGGCGTGCTGGCCGCGGCATGTGCAGCGCCCGCCGCGCCAAGCGTGGGCGGTGGGCTGCGGGTTGTGGCTACGCACAGCATTCTTGGCGACCTCGTCAAGAATGTGGGCGGTGACAAGATTGCGCTGGTGGTGCTGGTGGGCGCAGGCGGCGACGCGCACACCTTTGAACCCAACCCGCAAGATGTGGCGCAGATTGCCGCGGCCGGCCTGCTGTTTGAAAACGGGCTGCAGTTTGAGGGCTGGCTAGACGCTGCTCATGCTGCATCAGGCTCTGCAGCATTGCGCGTGCCCGTGAGCGCGGGCATTGAGCCGCTGATGGCAGCAGAGGAACACGAAGCGGGTGCGGATGCCAGCCACGCCACCGAAGCGGCCGGCGCCGACCAGCATCACGGCGAACCGGATCCACATATCTGGCAAAGCGTTTCCAACTGGATTATGGCTGCCAAGAATGTGCGCAGTGCGCTGGCAACGGCTGACCCCGCCAACGCAGAAGTGTTTTCTGCCAATGCTGCAGCCTACATCGCCGAACTGCAAAAACTTGATGTTGAAATATTCGCGCAGGCAAATGCGCTGCCCGCGGAACGGCGCGTGCTGTTCACTTCGCATGACGCGCTTGGTTACTTTGCCGCGCGCTACGGATTCAAGGTGGCGGGCGCCGCGCTGGCATCCTTCACCACCGAAGCCTCAGATCCGTCTGCCGCCCAGCTGGCGGAGCTGGTGCAGGCAATCAAGGCTGCCAGTGTGCCCGCGGTGTTTACTGAGAACATGCACAGCCAGCAGGTGATGGATCAGATTGCGCGTGAAGCGGGCATCAGCTTTGCCCGGGAACTGTATACTGACGCACTCGGCGAACCCGGCTCTGCCGGCGAGACCTACTTGAAGATGATGCGCAGCAACAGTACGGTGATTGCGGCGGCGCTTGGCCGGTAATATCCACCCGTGTTCCCGTATAGCAATCGCCGGCACGTAGACGCGCTGGCTGGCGCGCCAGCGCTGGAGCTGAATTTGGATAGCGTGAGTTATCCGGGTTCGGCTGCGCCGGCGCTGCAGCATGTGCACCTGAGCGTGCCGGTGGGTGCGCGCGTGGCACTGGTGGGCCACAACGGCGCGGGCAAGTCCACATTGCTTAAGGCGGTTGCGGGCTTGCTGCCGTTTGCGGGGCGCGTGCGCATTTGCGGGCTGCCAATTGGCGCCTGCCATCACCGCGTGGCGTACCTGCCGCAGCACGGCGAGATTGACTGGCGGTTTCCCATCAGCCTGCGCAAGCTGGTGCTCACCGGGCGCTATGTGCACTTGGGCTGGCTGGCCCGGCCAACGCTGCAAGACTACGCAATTTGTGACGCATTGATTGAGCGCCTGGGCCTGGCGCAAATGACCGGGCGCCAGATTGCGCAGCTTTCCGGCGGCCAGCAGCAGCGCGCGCTGCTGGCGCGCGCCCTGGCACAAGAGGCAGAGCTGCTGCTGCTGGATGAGCCGCTGATTGCGGTTGACGCTGAAACGCGCACCGTGCTTGCCGCCGTCATGGACGAGCTGCGCGGGCGCGGGCGCACGCTGCTGGTTGCCACGCATGATGTGAGCGGGCTGGCAACCGAGTTCGACAGTGTGGTGTTTCTGAGCGAGGGCCGGGTGGTGTCCGCTGCGGTTGCGCCGCCGCAGCATGCGCCGCTCATGGCGGCGGCCCATCCGCAATGAACTGGCTGCTTGCGCCGCTGCAGTTTGCTTTTATGCAAACGGCCCTGCTGGCAGCGCTGCTGGTGGGCGTAACCTGTGCAGTGCTGGGCGTGTATGTGGTGCTGCGGCGCATGGCTTTCATTGGCGATGCACTGGCACACACCGCGCTGCCGGGTGTGGTGGTGGCCTACCTCTACGGCTGGAATCTTTTTTTTGGGGCGCTGGTGGCCGGGCTGCTCACGGCGCTGGGCATCGGGTGGATCTCGCGGCGCGAGACCGTGCGCGAAGACACGGCCATTGGCGTGCTCTTCACCGCCATGTTTGCGCTTGGAATTCTGATGCTCAGCAGCATGCGTTCCTTTCGCGACTTCACGCATATTTTGTTCGGCAACATTTTGGGCGTCACCCGCGCAGACCTGCTGCTAATCTCCGTTATGTGTGCGCTTGTGCTGCTGGCGCTGGCGCTCTTTCACAAAGAGCTGGAGCTCACCTCGTTTGACCCTGTGCACGCGCAGGTGATCGGGCTCAACCCCGACCTTGTGCGCTACGGCTTGCTGGCCCTGCTGGCCCTGATGGTGGTGACGGGCCTGAAGGTGGCCGGCGTGGTGCTCACTTCTGCATTGCTTGTGACGCCGGCGGCTGCCGCGGCCATGCTAAGCCACCGGCTGCCGCGCATGATGGCGATTGCCGCGCTGCTGGCGGCATTCTGTGCATGCGCGGGCCTGTACGCCTCGTTTTATTTTTCGGTGGCGGCCGGCGCGGCAATTGTGCTCACATGCACGCTGGTGTTCGGTGCAGCGTGGCTGTACCGCAGCGTGTGGCAGGGCGGCGCTGCGCAGTGACACACCAGCCCAATGCATCCGGCGGCAGCGCCCAAAGTGCGCGGCTTTGGCTGCGCCTCGCGCAGCGCAGCCCTGCCGCAGGCTGCCCGGCAGTGCACAGATTGATTGGCGCATGCACGCACAACGAGCCGGCCGGCGGGCGCGCTGCAACCAGGCGCGCCCGTAAAGGATTGCGGTGAGTTCCGAAAGCACGCTGCAGCACAAGGCAATTGCAGCTGCGCGCGGCCCGGTTGCAATTGCCATTGTTACCGTCAGTGACACGCGCACGCCGGACACCGACACCAACGCGCAATACCTGCGGGCGCAGATTGCAGCGGCTGGCCACATCAGTGCTGGTTACCGCATCATCAAGGATGAGCCGGAGCAGGTGGCAGCGGCGCTTGACGAGATGGCAGCCGGCGGTGCGCGCCTGATACTCTTCAACGGCGGCACGGGCATTGCGCCGCGTGACACCACCTTTGATGTGATCAGCCGGCGCTTGGAGAAGGCCATGCCGGGCTTTGGCGAATTGTTTCGCATGCTCAGCTTTGAGCAGGTGGGCGCAGCCGCAATGCTCTCGCGCGCCACGGCCGGCGTGTATCGCGGCAGCGTGGTGTTTTGCACCCCCGGCTCGCACGCGGCCGTCAAGCTGGCTTGGGAAAAGCTGATTGCGCCAGAGCTTGAGCATCTGGCGTGGGAAGTGGGGCGTTGAGAATCGCGCGCGTTGCCATGCTACAGCGTGCGCTATATTCAAGCATGCGCAAAGCGTTTCAAAAAAAATGGAAAACACGTGACCAGTAACAGTTCCGAGATTGATATTCAACAACTGCTGGGGCTGCGCCAGCAGCCGATTGCGATTGGATTTTTGCCCAGCGTGCCCGCCGGGCTGCCGCGCTGGGACGGCCCGGCACTGGCAGCGGGCTGCGGTTTCTGGCCCAGAGCCATGGCCGGCCGGTCTTTTTATACGCTGGCGGCTGACCATTTCAATTGCGCGGTGGGCTGCCATGTGCATCGCTTCGAGCTGCCGGCAGAGCGCGCCGCCGAACTGGGGCAGGCAATCGGGTTAATGACCGAGTGCGGTTACCTTGCGATGGAAGAAGTGGCTGGCATTCCGGTGCTGGAAAGCACGCCGTGTGCCGTGGCTTACGGGCCGGCAGAAAAACCCGGCTTTGCCGCCGATGTGATTTTGATTGCTGCGCTGCCGGCGCAGGCAATGATTTTGTATGAGGCTGCCGTGCAGGCAGGCGCCGGCAATGCGCTTACCAATGCACTGGGGCGGCCGGCATGCGCGGTGCTGCCGCTGACCCTACAGAGCGGCGCAGCTTCGGCGTCATTTGGCTGCAAGGGCAACCGGGTCAACAGTGACCTGCCCGACTCGGAGATGTACATTTCATTTCCGGCCGCCAAGTGGGCTGCGGTAAAATTGGCGCTGGCGGATAAAGTTGCAGCGAACACAACCATGGGCCACTACTATGTTGAGAAGCGCGCAGCCATTGCGGCTGCCTGAGGCTCAAAGGGGCGCAGATCGATGAGCACCATTTCTGGCAACGGCCATTCCAACGGCACGGGCCGCAAACCGGCGGCGCGCAATGTGCTGGGCGGCAAGCTCAAAGAGTGCGGCAGCGCGCCGCTCACCGGATTCTTCCGCGATGGCTGCTGCAATACCGGCCCGGACGATCACGGTGTGCATGTGGTGTGCACGCGCGTCACTGCTGAATTCTTGAAGTTTAGCAAGGCCACTGGCAACGACCTGAGCACACCGGCTCCGCAGTTTGGCTTTGCCGGCTTGCAGCCCGGCGATCGCTGGTGTGTGTGTGCTGCGCGCTGGAAGGAGGCGCTGGATGCCGGCCAGGCGGCGCCGGTGGATTTGGAGGCGACGCATGAAAGCGCGCTGCAATTCATGTCATTGGAGGAACTGAAGGCGCACGCCATCGTGGATTAGCGCAGCGCACGCTGGCGCGCCAAGTTAACGGGCGGCATCCCCGCCGCCGGATGTGCAGCGTTAGTGCTGCAAAATTTGCGAGAGGAAGAGGCGTGTGCGCTCGTGTTGCGCATTGCCGAAGAATTCGGCCGGCGCATTTTGCTCCACAACCAGCCCCTGGTCAAAGAAAATAACGCGGTCCGCCACTTCGCGCGCAAAGCCCATCTCGTGCGTAACTGCGACGATGGTGTAGCCGCTGGTGGCAAGGTCGCGCATCACGTCCAGCACTTCCTTGATCATCTCCGGATCAAGCGCAGAGGTGGGCTCATCAAACAGCATAATCTTGGGCTGCATCGTCAGGGCGCGCGCAATTGCCACGCGCTGCTGCTGTCCGCCCGAAAGCTGCGCGGGGTACTTTCCGGCTTGCTCCGGGATGCCCACGCGCTCCAGCCACTGCACAGCCAACGCGTGCGCCTTGTCGCGCGGCCAGCGGCGCACATGCATGGGAGCCAGCATAATATTTTCGAGTACCGTCAGGTGCGGGAAGAGGTTGAACGACTGGAAGACCATGCCCACTTCGGCGCGCACTTCCTGGATGTTGTGCGTGGCGTGCGTCAGCTCGATGCCGTCAATGATGATCTGGCCCTGCTCGTGCTGCTCGAGGCGGTTGAGCGTGCGGATGAATGTGGACTTGCCGGAGCCGGAGGGGCCGATGATGACGACGACTTCGCCGGTCTTGATGGAGAGGGTGATGCCGCGCAGCGCCTCAAAATTTGCGAACCACTTGTGCACGTCGCGGCAGACGATGATGTCCGCAGCGCTGTCATTTGGTTTTTCCCGCATGCTTCCTCCCGGCCGGCCTAAAACTGCACTGCCGGCTGCTGCAGTGCGCCCCGTGCAATTGCTGCACCCGCGCGCAGCGCAGTTTTATTTCGGATCGCTGTAAACCAGCTGGCCACTTGCCAGCGCAGCCGCAAAGATCTGCACTGTTTCCAACACGCCTGCGCGCAGCGGCGTGACGCGCAACGCGCCCAGTGCGGCGCGCGCTTCCGAGTCGTCTATGTTCTCCGGAAACGGCAGCGGCTTGTCGTCAAAGCTGATGCGCCCGCGCGCCGTGGGGGCTGCTGCCTCAATCGCCGCCACAATCTCGCGCATGTGCACGGCATTGCCGCCCAGATTGTAAACCGCTGCGCCGCTGGCCGGTGCGCGCGCCGCACTGATAAATGCAGCGGCGGTGTCATGCGTGTATTGGTACACGCAGCGGCCGCCAAACGGAATATGGAATGGCTCGCCGGCGGCAGCCGCCAGCATGGCGCGCGTGGGGCTTGAGGTCAGGCCCTGGTCGCGCCCCGGGCCATATACGGTGTACGGGCGCAGGCCAATGCTGGCGATGCCATCATCGGCCCAGTAAACGCGCGCCGTGCCTTCGTTGGCCAGCTTGTAAACGCCGTACAGTACATGCGGCCGCGGCGCAGCATCATGTGCCAGCGGGCCGCCGGGATAGTCTTCGCTGTGGCCGTAGACCGCGATGCTGCTGGCATACGCCAGCTGGCGCAGCCCGGCGCGCTTGGCAGCCGCAAACATGTTTACAGTGCCCACCACATTTACGCGCGCACCGAGGGTTGGATCCGCTTTGCAAAAAGGCACCTGCAGCGCCGCCAGATGAATCACATGCGTGATGCCGTTGTCCTTCAGCGCCGCTTCCACAGCGCCGAGGTCGGTGATGTCACCGGTCACAAACTTGACGCGCTCCAGTTCTGGGGCGGTCATTACAAGCCGCAAGCGGTGCGGGTCGCTGGCCACATCAAACACCACAGTGGGCACGCCCGCGCGCACCAGCGTGCGCACCACCCATGCGCCAATGCAGCCCAGTGCGCCGGTTACAAGGAATCTTTCGCCGGCGGTCATCGCGCCTTGGCGCTCGCGGCGCGCGGCACATTCACCATCAGGTTGGTGAGCCGGCCAAAGTCGCCCACTTCCACCGCCACGCTGTCGCCCGGGCGCAGCCATTGCTTTTGCTGCATGCCAAAGATCACCCCCTCGGGCGTGCCGGTGCTGATTACATCGCCGGGCTCAAGCGTAAAGTACTGGCTGGCGTAGCTGATGATGTGCGCGATGCTGAAGATCATGTCCGCCGTGTTGGAGTCCTGGCGCTGCTGGCCGTTCACCCAGCAGCGGATGCGCAGCTTTTGCGGATTGGGCACTTCGTCTGCGGACACAATGCACGGGCCCAGCGGCAGAAACTTGTCGGGCGTTTTGCCCAGCAGCCACTGGCTGGTGCGCATCTGCAGATCACGCGCGCTCAGGTCGTTGCTGTTGCAGTAGCCAAAGACATGCGCGAGCGCATCGCGCTTGGATACATTGCGCGCGCGCTTGCCAATTACCACGGCCAGCTCGGCTTCGTAGTCGTACTGCTCGGCATTGGCAGGCAGCGGCACGCGCTCGTCCGGCGCAGCAATGCTGTTGTTAAATTTGGAGAAGAGCACCGGCGTCAGCGGCGCAGCCATTCCGGATTCGGCGGCATGCCGCCGGTAGTTGAGGCCGACGCACAGGATCTTGCCGGGGTGCGGCAGCGGCGCCAGCAGCTGCATGCGGTCCAGCCGGCCGGCGGGCGCATGCCGTTTTGCAGCCCAAGCCACAGCGCGCGCTGCCTGCGCCCAGGTTTTTTCGCCGCCTTGCAGCAGCGCGTCCAGCGTGGTGGGTATGGCAATGCCTTTAACCTGCCGCGCAGACCGGCGCCAGAATCCGCGGCAGGCGCGCGCCACATCAAACACAGCGCCATCCACAACTGCGCCGAGATGCGGGGTGTCCTTTTGGGAGAATGCTACATATCGCATGGTTTATATCCAGTAGTTAGTAATATGCCGGACCCTGGGAACACGCTGCTTCCAGCTGGCAATCGGCGGCTGCTTAAATTTGGGTGGCGGGTGTGCGCTGCGCGCTGCAGGATTTGCGGCGCGCAGCGCAAGAGCGGGCTCTAGGCAAAGTCCACCTGGGGCAGATGCGTCATCGCTTCGTCGACGGCTGCTGACGGATATTCGTAATCCTGCAGCTGCCCGGTGTGGTACGCATCATAGGCTGCCATGTCAAAGTGGCCGTGGCCGCACAGGTTAAACGCAATCACCTTCTTTACATTGTCGCGCTTGCACAGCAGCGCTTCATCAATTGCAGCGCGCACGGCGTGCGCAGCTTCCGGTGCAGGCAGGATGCCTTCAGCGGCGGCAAACTCCAGCGCCGCAGCAAAGGTGGGGCGCTGCATAACGGCGCGCGCCTCGATGTAGCCGCCATCCACCAGCGCAGAGAGGCTGGGTGCCATGCCGTGGTAGCGCAAGCCGCCGGCGTGAATGCCCGGCGGCATGAAGGTATGGCCGAGCGTGAACATCTTTACAATCGGCGCCATCGCAGCTGTGTCGCCATAGTCATACACAAAGCGGCCCTTGGTGAGGCTGGGGCAGGCAGCCGGCTCCACTGCAATGATGCGCGTGTTGTGGCCCTTGGTCAGGTTCTGGTGCAGGAACGGATAGCAAAAGCCGGCAAAGTTTGAACCACCGCCGGTGCAGCCAATCACCATGTCTGGATATTCGCCGGCCATTTCCATTTGCTCCAGCGCCTCCAGGCCAATTACAGTTTGATGCATCAACACATGGCCGAGCACCGAGCCAAGGCTGTACTTTTTTGCGCCGCCCGAGCTGGCGGCTGCAATCACGGCTTCAGAGATGGCCATCCCAAGCGAGCCGTTGGAATGCGGGTCATCCGCCAGCACCTTGCGCCCGTACTCTGTGTTGGTGCTGGGGCTGGGGTAAACCTGCGCCCCAAAGCTCTCCATGATGTAGCGCCGATATGGCTTGGTGTCGTAGGACACGCGCACCATATAAACCTCAAGGTCAAGCCCGAAGAATTTGCACGCCATCGAAAGCGCAGAGCCCCACTGGCCTGCGCCGGTTTCGGTGGTGAGCGCCTTGGTGCCAGCTTCTTTGTTGTAGAAAGCCTGCGGCACCGCTGTGTTTGGTTTGTGCGAGCCAGCCGGCGACACGCCTTCATACTTGTAATAAATGTGCGCTGGCGTGCCCAGCGCCTTCTCCAGCCGCACAGCGCGGAACATTGGCGTAGGGCGCCACAAGCGGTAGATATCGCGCACTGGCTCGGGAATCTCAATCCAGCGCTCCGGGCTCATCTCCTGCATGATCAGGCTCATCGGAAAGAGCGCCGACAAAAATTCCGGGTCAGCCGGCTGCTTGGTGCCGGGATGCAGCGGCGGGCTCATTGGCACCGGCATGTCTGGATTGATGTTGTACCAGGCCTTGGGCAGGTGGTCTTCGCTTAATAAATATTTGTACTGCGGTGTGCGCGGACCGCTGGAGCGCTTTGCGCCCGCCGCAGCTGCTTTGGATTTGGCAGCAGCCGGCTTGCGGGCGGCAGCCGCTTTGGATTTTGCGGCGGCCAGTTTGCGCGCCGCAGCTGCTTTGGATTTGGCAGCAGCCAGTTTGCGCGCGGCAGCTGCTTTGGATTTGGCAGCAGCCAGTTTGCGCGCTGCGGCTGCAGTGCTCACCTTCGCTTTGCTTTTGGTGGATTTTGAAGCCATGGTAAATCTCCTGTAGACGGTGTCAAGCGCGGCGGAATTATAGCTGATCGATTCCCGAAAATAAACTTGCCAAACACGCCACTATGGGGCGTTTGCCAACCCCGGCTGCTGTGCCACAAAGTCTGAAATTAGCGCCGCCACAGCCGCCGGCCGCTCCAGCGGCACCAGATGCCCGGCGTCTGGCACGCTGCGGATGGCAGTGTGCGGCATGCGCCGCGCCAGTGCTTGTGCGGACGCACTGGTAAATGTGTCTGATTCGGCGCCGCCCACCACCAGCAGCGGCACTTGCAGCAGCGGCAGCTTGCGCCACAAGTTGTCCGGCAGCGTGCTGTAGATTTTCTCCTCCCAGGCTGCGGGGTAGGTGAGCTCTACGGTGCCGGCCACGCCCGGCCCGGCCAGCGCACTCACATAGGCTTGCAGTGCGGCATCGCTCAAGCGCGCAAAACCTGGCTTTGTCCGGTAGTTCGTAAACATCTCCTGCGTGCTGCTAAAGGTGGTGCGGCGGCGGCGGGCACTGGCGCTGAGTGCGCGGGTGCGCGGCAGCCCCACCAATTTTGCGCCAACCCATTGCAGCAGATTTAGCGGCGGCGGCAGCACTGGATCCAAAAGTATGATGGCACTGAAGGCAGCTGGGCGCTGCAGCGCTGCCAGCAAAGTGGCAATTGCGCCCAGCGAGTGGCCCACGCCCACAACCCGTGGCGTGCTGCGCTCGTCTAAAAATTGCAGCAGATCATGCGCAAGCAAACTCCAGTTTTTAAACTGCTGCGGATCTGCGCCCGGCCACAACGGGCGCTGCGCCAGCGCGTAGACCCGATGTTGCGCACCCAGCAGCGCAAGCAATGGTTGGTAGGCCGCCGGCGGGTAACCGTTGGCATGTGCAAAAGAAAGGTTCGGGCCGGCGGTACCGGCCGCAACAAACGGGATCACGCGCAGCAGCGGGCGTGCGCAGCGTGTGCGGTGAGCGGGCTGTGAATGTGCATCACGCGCCGCCCAGCACGCTCTCGATCATGGCGCGGTAGCCACGGGCGCAGCTGTGCAATTGCTCCAGCTCCACATACTCGTCGACAGTGTGGGCCAGCGCTTCTGGCGAAGGGCCAAAACCAATTGTGGGCACGGTTGCAATTCCAGCGCTGTATGCACCGTTGGTGCAAAAATTGTACGTGCCATATTCAACTGCGAGGCCGGCGGCCTGCAGGCCGCGCGCGGCGGCTGCCACAAACGGATGGCTGCGCTCTATGAGCCAGGCGGGAAACCATTTGCGGCACGCCAGCACACTGCCGGTGAACGCCCGGTACTCGCCTGCTGCAATTGCCACTTGCAGCTGCGCGCCGGCCGGCATCTGCAGCGCCAGCAGCGCAGCCAGCACATCTGATTCTGTTTCGCCGGGCAGCAGGCGCCGGTCATAGGTGGCGCGGCAAATGCTGGGAACCACAGAGTGGCCGGGGAAAGGCTCGGAGATGATGTCTGTGAGCGCCAGAATTGCAGAGCCAATCTGGGGATGCGCCGGCATGGGCAGTGATTGGATTGCCTGCATGGCGGGCAGCAGCGCGAGCACTGCGTTGAGCGCATGCTGCGGCGCGGAGGTGTGGCCCGGCCGGCCAATTGCGGTGAGTTTAATTTCTGCGCGGCCGCGGCCGCCGTGCACCAGGCGCAGGTTGCTGGGCTCGCCTATCACCACAAAATCTGGCTGCACGCGCTCCATCACGGCGCGCAGTGCCACGCCCTCCAGCACTTCCTCCATTACAGAGGCGCAAACTACAACGCGCCCCGCCAGCGTGGTGCGCTCCGCACCGGCAGCGGCTGCCAGCATGGCGGCCAGTGCGCCGCGCATGTCTGTGCTGCCGCGCCCGTACATGCGGCCGTTGGCAATTGCGGCGCCGTGCGGCGCATGCTGCCACGGCACGCCCGGCGCAATGCCCACCGTGTCTGTGTGCGCATCAAATAGCAGCGTCGGCCCGGCGCGTGTGCCAACAATTTCACCAGTGACGCTGCCGTTGGCATCCATGGCCACGCGCTCAAAGCCCAGCGCGGGCATGGCGCCCAGCAAGAATTCGCTGACGCGCTGCTCAGCGCCGGCTTCGCCCGGCAGGCGCACCAGCTGCTGCGCCAGTTCGGTTACTTGCGCGGGGTTAATTTGTGGCAAGTGTGGGGCGCGCCGGCTGCGCGCACGGCCTTGGCTCAGGCGCGATTGATGCGCCGCCAAACACGCTGCAGGTGCAGCGCATCGGTTTCCATGATCGGGCTTTCCACCAGCATGCGCCCGCTGCAGCCCAGCTCGGCCAGCACCTTCAGGAACTCGCGGTAGCGTAAATCGCCTTTGGCAAATGTCAGGTGATGCTCCTCGCCCTTGGGTCCGTAGGCAATGCCGGAGATGTGGATGTGCATACTGCGCAGCGCCGCCACACCCAGCACGGATTGCATGTGCTGCAGCACAACCCGGAACTCTGCAGCAGTGTTGATGCTGCCATCGCCGCCGCGTGCGTGCAAATGGGCAATGTCCAGGCACGGCAGCACGCCGGGCACTTGCAGCGCCATCTGCAGCACATCCTCCAGCGAGCCCAACATGGCGCTCTTGCCCATCAACTCCGGGCGCAGTGTTGCGGGATTGCCAGCCTTGCGCAGTTCGCGCACGCAGCCGCGCAGGCGCTGAATGGCCAGCTTGAGCGCCGCCTTCGGCCGCTGAAAGTACGAGCCCGGATGAAAGATGATGTCCGTGGCGCCGGCCAGATTGCCAAAGTGCGCAGCATCCATCAGGCGCTTGCGGCTGTTGGGCCATTCCTCCGGCATTGCATTCAAGTTTATAAAGTACGGCGCGTGCACACTGAGCGGCATTTCATTTTGTTTGGCAGTGGCGGCAATGCTGGCGCAGGTGGCGGGCGTCACCCGCACGGATTGCACCCAGCCCAGCTCCAGCGTGCCAAGGCCCAGTGCTTTCATCTGCTGCACTGCACCGGCAGAGCCGCCGGGCTTCGGCGGCGTGGAAGTGGGCGCACCCACTGTCCCAAAAATAAATTCAGCCGCCGGCATCTGGCAATCTCAAGGCACAGCTGCGCTCAGCAACTGATTGTCAGCCACGCACATGCACGCTTCCAATGTGGACCCGAGCCTGGTGTTCAACAGCTGCCCCTGATATTTCTTGGCGCCCGTAACGACGCGCCAGCCGCCCAGCTCAAATGGCAGCGGTCCATCAGCAGCGATCCATTCACCGTTGTACTTGCGCGCCAGATGCACGTGGGAGCTGGTGGAGCGCGTCTCTCCCGCGCAGCCGGGATGCCCCAGGCGGGTGCCCGCCTGCACCTGTGTGCCTTCTATGATATTTGCGGTGTCCACTTCCAAGTGCATGTACATCATCACCCAGCCGGTGGTTTCACGGCCGTCACCGTCCAGGTCCAGCATCAGCACGCCGCTGCTAATGCGCGCCACCACACCATTGGCAACCGCCGTTACCCAGTCCCCCGAAATGTCACAGCCGGCGTAGGTAAGCCCGGGCGCGAAGTCCACTGCGCCCCATGGCTGCGAGTCCCCGATTGCCGGATGCGGCCCGCCGGTAAAGTTCCAGATTACGCCGGTGGTGAACGGCAGCTGCCATTGTGGCTGCTGTAATGTGGCGGGCAGCAAGTCAACATTTAACGACGTCGCCTCGCCAAACAATGCGCTCAGCGTTGCTGCAACTCCCTGCGCGCCAATGGCACGCTCAAACTCCGGCAGTGAGCTGAATTGCGCCAGCAGGTTATAGACCGCAACACTGCCGGCATTCAGGCGCGGGTCCAGGCGCCACACCCAGCCGTCGGCCAGTGTCAGAGAGCGCAGCGTGCCGGCGCGCCAGCCGTAGTAGCCTTCGTTTAGCAAGAGCACAGCGCCGCGCAGCTGATTTGCGAAGCCCGCATCTTGCCAGTCCTTCAAACCAAACGGGTAAGTTTCTTGCTCCTTGCTCGGTGCGTTGCCGGTGTATAGCCCGGACTGGTATTCCAGCAGCGCCAGCAACAGCCGCGGGTTGATGGAGTAGTTGCGCGCCGCTTTCTGCAAAACCTGCCATCCATCGGCGCGATAAGTTTCGCCGTCTTTTTCACGCACGGAAGCCAGCCATGGGCCGGCTTGCGCTCCATCATTGATGACCGGATACAGCTCCTGCAGTGGCCCGTACACAAATGTGTTGTCGGGAATAATTTGTGGTTGCGGTGGCACGCTGAAATCAAACATGCTTACGAGTAAGTTTGAACCGGGCGCCACCAGCACGCCCGTCATGGGCAGGCTTGGGTTTGCAGCGCGCAGGTCGCCCTCGGATACGCCGAAGCGCCCCGCAAGTGCCGGCACGGTGTCCCCCGGCTGCGAACGATAAAAATTCTTTGGCTTACTCTCGGCTGCCGGGGCGGGCACAGTGGGTGTCGGCGGTGGCAGCGTGGGCACGGCTGTCGGGGGCGGCGCCGTTGGTGTGGGCTCCGCAGTCGCCGCCGGCTGCAGCTCAATGCGGGCGCGCTGCGGTACGGCGGCCTGCGCAGCCACGCAGCCGGCGGTCAGCACGGCAGCACAGCCCGCCAAAAATAATTTATGTTGCCGGTTGCCCATTTGTTTCAGTTGCGGCCGGCATTATAAACATTGCGCGCGCCGGAATTTATCAATGAAAAAAATGTGCGCCCGCGCTCCATGATTGCGCGCAGGTAACGCACCCTCAAAAGGCGCGGCAGCTGCCTGCTCCGGGCTGCACCCCGCCACACATCATTGCGCCGGCTGCCAGTCCGGTTCAATGTCATCGCCGCTGGAGTCCGGGTTGCTGAGCATGGTCTGCGAATCACCAGTGCTGGTCATCATGTAAACCTTAAAGGTGCCGCTGCGGTTGGAAGAGAACGCAAGCTGGTCGCCGTTGGAAGACCAGGTGGGCGAGAAGTCATCGCCGCGCGAAACTGTCAGGCGCACAGTTTCAAGCGTCTCCACTGTTAACAGCATGATCTCAAAATCACCGAAGCGATCGGAGGAGAACGCAACCTGATCACCGCGCGGCGACCAAGCCGGGTCCAGGTCAGTTCCCGGGTCGTTCGTGAGGCGGGCCTGGAAATGTCCGTAAGCATCCATCAGGTACAGCTCCATGTTGCCGTCGCGTTCGGACCAAAACACAATGTCCGAGCCCAATGGCGACCAGTCCGGCGAACCCTCTTTTGCTGCGGTGTTCGTCAGGCGTTGCAATTCTGTGCCCAGCGGGCTCATGGTGAAGATCTCCGCATTGCCCGCGCGCTCGCTGACAAATGCAATCCGGCTGCCATCGGGCGCCCAAGTGGGCTGCTTGTCAGAGAAGACGCTGTCCGTAATGCGTTTGGTGTTCGAGCCATCCAGGTTCATGGTGTAAATTTCCGCGTTTTGATCGCGGAAGGAGTACAGTGCAATTTTGCTGCCGTCGGGCGAGAAGGCCGGGCTGCGGTCGCTGGCGGCATTGTTGGAGATGCGCGTTGCACCGGGAGCGTCGGATTTGATGAGGTACAACTCGTAGTTGCCGGACTTCTGCGAGGATGCCATTACAAGGTGCGCAGGGCTGGGCGACCAGTCGGCGTTGTCATCATTGGCGGAGAATATGTTGCTCATGTTCTGCGCAGCAGAGCCCGCAGCGTAGATGGAGTAAATGTCGTAGCGGCCGGTGGAGTTGCCGGAGAAAGCCAGCCGTACGCCATCCGGGGACCAGGTTGGAAACGACTCGTCGCTCTCCGTGAGCGTCATGCGCACGGGCTGCGAACCATCTGCCGCCATGACATAAATTTCGTAGTTGCCATCGCGCCGGGACGCAAACGCAATGCGGTCGGACTTTGGCGACCACGCTGGCTGCAAGTCTTCCCCGCCGCTGTCGGTCAGGCGCAGCTGGTCGGAGCCATCCGGGTTCATAGAGTAGATCTCGAAGTTTCCGTCGCGGATGGAGGCAAACGCAATCCGCTTGCCATCGCGCGACCAGCTCGGTGTTAAGTCCTGGGCCGTGTTGCTGGTGAGGCGCACCTGCTCGGACCCGTCGCTGTTCATTACATATATTTCTGGGTTGCCATCGCGGTAGGAAACAAACGCGATGCGCTTGCCATCCGGCTGCCAGGTTGGGTCATAGTCATTGCCGGGGCTCTTGCTCAGGTTCGTCTGATCGCCGCCTTCTGCAGCCATGACATAGATTTCACTGTTGCCGTCGCGGTCGGATGCAAATGCAATCTGGGAAACGTTTGGCGACCAGGCCGGGTCGGTATCAGCTGCCGCATTGTCCGTCAGGCGTTTGCGGCCGGTGCCCTTGGAATCCATCATGTAAATTTCCGTGTTGCCCTCCAGATCCGACACGAAGGCAATGCGGCCGCTAAACCCGGTGGGGGCCGGCGTGGGCAGCGGGCCCAGGGTTGCGGTGGGGGTTGGCGTGTGAGTGTAGGTCGGCGACGGCGTGGGTGTGAGGGTGAACAAGATTAGCGCCAGCGGCTCGGGCGGCCGGCCAATGGCATCCACCAAAAACTGCGGCGGGTTGCAGGCCATGCTGGCGAGCAGCAGCAACGCGCCCACCAACAGCGCAGCCGCCGGCCGGCGTGGTGCACCGCGCAAATTTCTTTTCGCGCCGGCCGGCCCGTGCTCAGACAATGCAGCCATACCCGGCGGGCACCAGCATTGCCAGGCACACAGCTACGCCGCCCAGCATAATGATTACCGGCACATTTTCGCGCACGATGAACAGGTTCCACTCCATTTCAGCAAGCGCATCGAGCGCCAGGTAACCTAACACGGCCGCAGCAATCAGCAGCCAAAACGAAGTCTCACAATTTATTGCAATTTGGGTCATACATCACCAGCCCGTGGGCACTGCGCAATATAGCACAATCATTTGTTCCGGAATGCGTTTCCATGTGTTTTACCGTGCGCAGCCGTGGCGGCCGGCCGCGCCAATTGTGCTTGACAAATCCGGATCAGCCGGTAAAATTTAGGCATGCCTAATTTAATGATTGTCGACGGGAACCAAATCTAGGGTGGCGCAAGCAATTTTATTTTTGCTATTGGGGGCGGCTTTACTGTTGTCGGCGCTCTGGGCATTCCGGCCCGGCAGCGGCTGGTACTGGCGCGGCCAAACCCAGAATGAAATGACTGACCGCGTGCGCACCGAAGACGCGGTGAAGCACATTCACCTCAGCAACTTGCGCGGCCTGCAACCGACGCTTGAGAGCCTGGCCGGTGCATTGCAAGTGACCGGCAATCAAGCCGCTGCAGTGGCGCAAAGCCTCACACAATTTGGGCTGGCAGACTTAATGGATGGCCAGCTGCACCTGCAGCCGCGCGGTGTGGAAGCCGCACTGCACATCATTCGTGTGCACCGCTTGTGGGAGCATCATCTGGCGGAGGGCACAAGCGTATCCGAGGGTGAGTGGCACTCGCAAGCCGACCGCATCGAACATCAGCTCTCGCCGCAGGATGCGGATAAGCTGGCAGCCCAGATGGGCAACCCGCTGCGCGATCCGCACGGCGACCCGATCCCCTCGCACGCGGGCAGCTTGCGCCCGCAAGACGGACTGCCGCTTTCCAATGTGGCGGTAAATCAATCCTGCAGAATTGTGCACATCGAAGACGAGCCGGTCGCAATCTTTTCACAAATTGTAGCCAGTGGCTTGCAGCCCGAAATGGAGCTGCGCGTGCTGGAGAACAATTCGCGGCGCGTGCGCGTGTGGGCTGATGGCAGCGAGCATGTACTGGCGCCCCTGCTGGCGGCGAATGTGGCGGTGCGGCCAATTGAAGTGCAGGCGCAAGAAGTTGCGCAGCGGCCGTTATGCGACCTTGAGCCCGGGCAGGCCAGCCGCGTTGTGGGCATCTCGCATGCATGCCGCGGGCTTGAACGGCGGCGCCTGCTGGACCTGGGATTACTGCCCGGCACGATGGTCTACGCCGAGCTGCGCAGCCCTTCCGGCGACCCCACCGCGTATCGCATTCGTGACACTCTGATTGCATTGCGCCGCACGCAGGCGCAATGGGTGCGTGTGGAGTAACAGCATGGCAAAGGAGACCAGCCCAGTGAATTCAGTTCCAGTAATTCAACCTGCGGGTGCGGCGTGTGAAACCTGCCCCGCGCATCATGCCGCCAACCTGCTGCGGCTGGGTGTGAATGTAAACGACTGTGATTTTGTGGTGGCGCTGGCGGGCAATCCCAACACCGGCAAGAGCACGGTCTTCAACGCGCTCACCGGTCTGCGCCAGCACACCGGCAACTGGCCGGGCAAAACCGTGACGCGCGCGGAAGGCGCATACTCATACGGCCAAAAGCGCTACAAGATTGTTGACCTTCCCGGCACCTATTCGCTGCTCTCCACCACCTTGGATGAGGAGGTGGCGCGCGATTTTATTTTGTTTGGGCAGCCGGACGTGACGGTGGTGGTTGTGGATGCCACGCGTCTGGAACGCAACTTGAACCTGGTGCTGCAGGTGCTGGAGATTACCGACCGTGCCGTGCTCAGCCTGAACCTGATGGATGAGGCGCGCCGCCACCAGCTGCAGGTGGATGACCGCCGGCTGGCGCGTGACCTGGGCATTCCGGTGGTGCCAATGTCTGCGCGGCGCGGCGAAGGCATCGCAGATTTGCTGCGCGCTGTGCATGAGGTTGCCACCGGCGCCACCGTGTGCAATCCGCACCGCTTGCAAAGCGAGCCCGCCGGCCTCAAGCGCGCCGTGGCGCAGCTTGTGACTCAGATCAATGCCGTGTATCCCGGGCTGCCCAATGCGCGCTGGGTGGCCATGCGCCTGCTGGATGGCGATCAGCGCATCATTGATGCAATGCAGCGCGGCGAGCTGGGCGATCTTACATTGCGCCAGAATTTAGAGCCGGCCCCGCAAGCGGCGCTGGATCCCGCATAGTGATGGCGCGGCCAGTTCAAGGAGACAAAATTTGAGCACAGTAATTCCCACCGCTGAAGATATTCTTGCGGGCGCGGAGACGCTGCGCTGGAGCGCCGGGGTGAACTTTCATGAGCAGCTGGTGGAGGCAATCTACACCGATGCTGCGCGCCTCACGGACCGCGCCGTAACGCGGCCGGAGTCGCCGTTGCGGTTTGATTTTGACCGCACGGTGGACAAACTGGTCACGAGCCGCTGGTTTGGCTTCCCGCTCATGCTGCTGATGCTGGCAACAGTCTTTTACATCACCATCGTTGGCGCGAACGTGCCCTCGGGCCTGCTCTCAGATTTACTGATCGGGATCATTCACCCGCTTCTGAAGCAGGGCAGCGCAGCGCTTGGTGTCCCGTTGTTTTTTGACGGGCTGGTGATTGATGGAATGTATCTGGGCAGCGCGTGGGTGGTGGCGGTCATGCTGCCGCCGATGATGATCTTCTTTCCGCTCTTCACACTGCTGGAAGACTTTGGTTATCTGCCGCGCGTTGCGTTCAATCTGGATGCCATCTTCCGCAAGAGTGGGGCGCACGGCAAGCAGGCGCTGACCATGGCGATGGGCTGGGGCTGCAATGCTGCCGGCGTGGTTGCCACGCGCATCATCGACAGCCCGCGCGAGCGGCTGATCGCCATCATCACCAACAACTTTGCGCTTTGCAACGGCCGCTGGCCGACGCAGATCATGATTGCCACCGTCTTCATCGGGGTGCTGGCGCCGGCCGGGTGGGGCGGCCTGGTGTCTGCGCTGGCGGTGGTGGGTGTGGCGGTGCTGGGCATCCTGCTCACATTTGCCAGCAGCTTTCTGCTTTCGCGCACAGTGCTCAAGGGCGAAGTGTCAACCTTTAGCCTGGAGCTGCCGCCGTATCGGCCGCCGCGAATTTGGCAGACAATCTACACCTCCATTATCGACCGCACAATTATTGTGCTGTGGCGCGCCGTGATGTGGGCGCTGCCGGCGGGGGCGCTGATCTGGCTTGCTGGTAATGTGAATATTTCCGGGGTAAGTATTGCCGAGCATCTCATTCAATTTTTAAATCCCGCGGGTTTGGTGCTGGGTCTCAACGGCGTAATTCTGCTGGCTTATATTCTGGCGATCCCGGCCAACGAGATTGTGATACCAACGGTGCTAATGCTGACCGCGCTTTCAGCCAAAATGGCGGGTGTGGGCGCCGGAGCGGGCGTGATGTTCAATGCGGAGTCTGACGCGCAGCTGGCGCAGTTGTTTGCGTCCGGCGGCTGGACGCTTTTGACGGCGGTGAACCTGATGCTCTTCAGCCTTATCCACAATCCCTGCAGCACCACCATCCACACCATTTACAAAGAGACACGCAGCGGCAAGTGGACGACGGTGGCGGCTTTGATGCCGCTGCTGTTGGGCTTTGTGGTGACCTTTGTGGTTGCGCAAGTTTGGCGCCTGGTGGCCGCCGGCTAACCCTTCCACGCAGCATCCGCCTTGGGGCGCGCGCGTTTGCAGGCGGCGCGCCCCGTCTTCCCGCGTGCAGTTCCGCTGCGGCGGGATGTTCGATACAATCCCGAGATCAACATGAATGGTGTAAAGCACAGCAACTTTTCGCGTTACGCATGGGCCGTGCTCGCCTACAATGTATTCGTAATTCTGCTGGGCGCGTTTGTGCGCTCATCCGGATCGGGCGCGGGCTGTGGCAGCCATTGGCCGCTGTGCAATGGCGAAGTGCTGCCGCAAGCGCCGGGTATTGCCACGCTGATTGAATTCTCGCACCGGCTTACAAGTGGAGTGGCGCTGCTGCTTGTGGGCGGGCTGCTACTTTGGGCGCGCCGCTTGTATGCGGCGGGGCAGCCGGCGCGGGTTGCCGCCATGTGGTCCATGGGCTTCATTGTGGTGGAAGCATTGGTGGGCGCGGCGCTGGTACTGTTGCAGCTGACGGGGGACAACCCCGCGCTGCTGCGTGGCGGCGTGATTGCCGTGCACCTTGCCAACACGCTGCTGCTGCTTGGCGCGCTCACACTTTGCGCCTGGCATGCTGCGGGCGGTGTCCCGGTGCAGCTGCCAAAGGGTGCGCCTGCCGCAGCAATCTGGCTTGGCACGGGTTTGCTGGTACTGGTGGGCAGCAGCGGCGCCATTACGGCGCTGGGTGACACGCTCTTCCCGGCTGCGTCGTTGTCTGCCGGCTTGCAGCAGGACTTCGACCCGGGCGCACACTTGTTTGTGCGCTTGCGCATTTGGCATCCGGTGCTGGCCATTGGCACCGGCCTCTACATAATTGTGCTGGCGCGCATTTGGGGATTGGAAGGACAGCCGGCAGCGGTGCGGCGCGCAGCGCGCGCATTGATTGTGGTGGTGGGCTTGCAATGGGTAGGCGGCACGCTGGCGGTGCTGCTGCTTGCGCCTCTGTGGATTCAAATCACGCATCTGCTGATGGCGGATGTGCTGTGGATACTGTGGGTGCTGCTGATTGCAGCTGTGCACCCGGCGCCGGTTGCCGTAACCAGCAGCCGGCAGTCTGTGCCGGCGTAATGTCCGCGCGCGAGCAGGCGCGCCATATGCGCGCCGCACTGACGCAGATAAATCTGGATGACAGCCTGGCGGCATTCGGCGTGCAGCCGCATGCGCTGCTGGCCAAGCTGCTGCGCAAACTTTTAGGGTGGCCGGCAGACCGCTTTGCGGCGCGCCTGCTGGAGTTTGATGTGCTGGTGGCTGCGCGCGGATTGCGCGCCGCCGCCCAATGGCTGCTGCCGCATTACTGTGGCGGGCTGCGCGTTAGCGGCGTAGAGCATCTGGCAGCCGGCGGAGCGCTGCTGGTTGTGTCCAATCATCCCGGCATGGCGGATACGCTGGCGCTGCTGGCGAGCATTGCGCGCAATGATCTGCGGGTACTGGCGGGCGCGCGCCCCTTTTTGGAGCGCTTGCAGCACACCTCTGAACATCTCATCATGTTAAATGCGGATGGCACAGGCCAGCTGCAAGCGGTGCGCAGCGCGCTGCGCCACTTGCAGGCGGGCGGGGCGCTGCTCACTTTTCCGGCCGGCGAAATCGAGCCGGATCCGGCTGCGCTGCCCGGTGCGGCGGCTGCCCTCGCGCGCTGGTCCGACAGTGTTGGCTTGTTTGCACGCCTGGCGCCGCAGACACAAATTGTGCCAGCCGTCGTCAGCGGCGCAATCTCCGCTGCCAGCTTGCGCAACCCGCTCACGCGCCTGCGCCGGACTGCGCCCGACCAGCAGCGCTTTGCGGTTGCGCTGCAAGTTTTGTGGCCGGGATACCGGCGCGCGCCTGTGCATTTGGCATTTGGCGCGCCGCTTTCCGGTGCTGAACTGCTGCGCAACGGCGCGGGCGCGGCTGCCATCACGCGCACCGTTGCGGAAGCTGTGCAGGCGCTGTTGCAGCGCACTGCCGGCTATGTTGGTGAAGGCTGACGGCAATCTGCGCGCTTATTTATGCGATACTAGATTTAGATTCAGTTCAATTGGGGGCACATCATGGAAGCTGACGACACCCAACCGCGTTTCGAAATTATGCCTGTGGCTATCATTGTGCTTGCGCTGGCAACGGCGCTGATTCACATTTATCTGGCGGTGCCGGATACGATGGTGGCGTTTTATTTAAACGGAGCCGGCTACATTGCGCTGCTGATTGCGCTGTATTGGCAGCGGCTGGCACGCTGGCAGCGCCTGGCCCGAATCGGTTTGATTGGCTACACGCTGCTCACAATCGTACTATGGGTATTGATTGGCGAGCAAACTCAAATTGCGTATTTGGACAAGTTAATTGAAGTGCTGCTGGTGCTGGCGCTGCTTTGGGAGTGGCGCACGGCCATGCAAACTGCCAGCACGCAGGACAGCGTGCAATAGAGCGCGGGCTGCCGGCCCAGGTGCTGCGCCGGCTGGCGGGTGCGGCTGCACAGCGGCTGCGCAGTGGGCGGCCGCTTGTAACGCTTAGCTACGCCCAAAGCATTGACGGCTGCATTGCGCTGGCGCCGGGCCGGCCGGTGGAGCTAAGCGGTGCGCCGGCAAGCCGGCTGACACACCAGCTGCGCAGCGCGCACGATGTGCTGCTGGTGGGCATCAACACTGTGCTTGCCGACAATCCACAGTTGAACGTGCGCTACGGCAGCGGGCCGGACCCGCAGCCGGTGATTGTGGACAGCCGCCTGCAACTGCCGTTGGATTCTTATTTGGTGCAAAACGCAGCGCGCCGGCCATGGGTGGCTACGCTGGCTCCCGTGCATGCTGCGCGGCGCACAGCGCTGGAGCAGGCCGGGGTGCAGGTGCTGGAAACCGCGCCCGACGGGCAGTGCCGCGTGAGCCTGCCCGCGCTGCTGGCAGAGCTGGCGCGGCGTGAGGTAAACAGTGTGATGGTGGAAGGCGGCGCGCGCATTCTTACGAGCATGCTGTGCGCGCGCAGCGCAGACCAGCTGGTGTTGACGATTGTGCCGCGCCTGCTTGGCGGCTACCGCGCGATTGGCGCACTGGCGCCGGGTGCGCGCGCAACACTGCGCCACATGCGGACGCGCCGTGCCGGTGCGGACTTGCTGCTGTGGGGTGAGCTGGCGTGGCAGTGATGCAAATGGCGCGCTGCATTGAGTTCAGCGCAGCCTTGCAAGTGCGCGTGGTGTCGGACGCGCTGCCGCAGCCGGCGGCCGGCGAGGTGCTGGTGCAAACCGAATGTTCGGCCATTAGTGCCGGCACGGAGCTGCTGGTTTATCGCGGGCAGCTGCCGCCGGATATGGCGCTTGACGACAGCATTGCGGTGCTGCAGCGGCCAGTGCAGTATCCGCTGCGCTACGGTTATGCAGCTGTGGGCACCGTGGTTGCGTGCGGCAGTGCCGTGTTGCCCGCGTGGCAGGGGCAGCGCGTGCTGGCGTTTCATCCGCATGCCAGCCATTTCATTGCGCAACCGCAAGACTTGCAGCCGGTGCCTGCGTCTATCAGCAGCGCTGCCGCTGCGCTGCTGCCCAACATGGAGACCGCCGTAAATTTTTTGCACGACGGGCAGCCGCTGCTGGGTGAGCGCGTGGCTGTGTTTGGGCAGGGCGTGGTGGGCCTGCTCACAACCGCGCTGCTGGCGCAAGTGCCGCTTGCCAGCCTGACAACTTTTGATGTGCTGCCGGAGCGGCGCGCGCAGGCGCTGCTCTTTGGCGCCACGCGCAGCCTGGATCCGCTCACTGCGCAATTGCAAGCAGTGGACGCCGACCTTACGTACGAGTTGAGCGGCAACCCGGCCGCGCTGGATGCTGCGCTGCAAGCCACTGGTGAATTTGGGCGCGTGGTGGTGGGCTCGTGGTACGGCGGGAAAACAGCGCCGCTGCAGCTTGGCGGGCGCTTTCATCGCGCGCGCCAGACAATCAGCAGCAGCCAGGTGAGCAGCATCGGGGCGCAGCTTTCTGCGCGCTGGAGCAAGGCGCGGCGCTTGCAGGAAGCCTGGCGCATGTGTGCGCTGGTGCAGCCGGAGCGCCTTGTGTCGCATCGTTTTGCGCTGGAAGATGCACCTGCGGCCTATCGCCTGCTTGACCAACAACCTGCGGCAGCGCTGCAGGTGCTGCTTACTTATTGACAGCGATTGATCATGGAGAATGACCAAATGATAAAAGAATTCGCGCAGGTTGAGGTTTTGCCGGGCAAGGACGGGGAATTTGTGGCTGCGGTAAATCTTGCCGTGGCTAAAGTTTTATCCACTGCGCGGGGCTTCATTGCGTTTGAAATTTACAAATCGGTTGAGCGCGAGAATGTTTACATGTTTGAAATTCAATGGGCCACGCTGGCGGACCACACCATTGGCTTTAGAGAGTCGGATCTATTTCCAAAGTGGCGCGCGATCATCGGGCCATTCTTTGCAAGTCCGCCGCAGGTGGAGCACTGGGGCATTGTGCCGGCAGCGGCCGGCACTGAGTGAGCGGAGGCTGGCTGCATGTTTAATCCCCCCGCATATTGTTTGTGTGTGCAGCGCGACTTTGTAGCGCAGCATTATTTAATCGGCGGTGACTGGGGCGCGGAAAACCTGCGCCACTCGCATCACTTTGTGCTGGAGCTGCGCCTGCACGGCAGCGCGCTTGACCAGCACGGCTACATGGTGGACATTGTGGATGTGGAGCGCGAGCTGCAGGCGGTGCTGGCGGTTTATCGCGACCAGACGCTGAATGATCTGGCGCCGTTTGCGGGCCTCAATCCCAGCATTGAAAACTTTGCGCGCATCTTGTGCGCCGCGCTGGCCGCGCGCGTGCCGGCGCCCGCTGTGCGCGCGTTTGAGGTGCGCCTGTGGGAGAACGAGATTGCGTGGGCAAGCTGCACTTTAGAGCGCGCGTGAGCCGTGCCCTGCCTGGGCGGCGCGCGTGCGGGTAGGGCTTGTTATCTACGGGTCGCTGGCCCAGGTTTCCGGTGGTTACCTGTATGACCGCATGCTCGTGCAGCATCTGCAGCGCCAGGGCGATGAAGTGCAGATGTTTGCACTGCCCGCCCGCCCGTACGCTGCGTGTCTCCTGCAAAATTTTGATGCGCAGTTCCGGCGGCGGCTGCAATCTGCGCGGCTGGACGTGCTATTGCAGGATGAGCTGAACCACCCATCGCTTGTGGTGCTCAACACTTGGCTGCGGCGGCACGTGCGTTATCCGCTGCTGGCAATAGTGCACCACTTGCGCTGCGAGGAACGCTGGCGGCCGGCAGCGCAGCGCCTTTATCGAGCCATGGAGGCGCGCTACTTGAGCAGCGTTGCGGGCGTAATTTGCAACAGCGCCGCAACATTGCGGGCGGTGCATCGGACCGCCGGGCAAAATCTGCCGGGCATTGTGGCAGCGCCCGGTGGCGACCGGTTTGCGCCGGCGATCACACTTGATGCAATTGCAGCGCGCAGCATGCAGGCGGGTGCATTGCGGATCATTTTTTTGGGCAACTTGATTGTGCGCAAAGGCCTGCACTGCCTGCTTGCGGCGCTGGCAAAATTGCCGCGCACCGGCTGGCATTTGGATGTGGTGGGCAGCGCGCACGCCGATGGCGGATATGCGCAGCGCGTTCGGCAGCAGGCAAGCGCACTAGACATCGCCGCCAACATTGCATGGCACGGCAGCCTGCCCGATGACCAGCTCTCCAGCTTGCTTGCAGGCAGCCACGTGCTGGCGGTGCCGGCAGCGCACGAGGGTTTTGGCATTGCTTATTTGGAGGGCATGGGGTTTGGTGTGCCCGCGCTGGCGGCGCGCTCTGGCGGAGCAGCGGAGTTCATCACGGACGGTGTGGATGGCTGGCTGGTGGATGCGGAGGACGCCAGCCAACTTGCGGATCGATTGCGCCAGTTGGCTGCTGATCGCAGCCAGTTGTGCACTGCAGCGCTTGCTGCGCGCCGGCGTTTTGAGCAGCAGCCCACTTGGGAGCAGAGCATGCAGCGCGTGCGCGCCCACCTGCTGCAGCTGGCGGCCTGAACTATGGCCGCACCGGCTGAATACAGTTTCGAGCGCTATCTTGCGGCCAAGCGCGCCATCGACGACCGTTCGCTGAACCTGCACGTGTGGCAGGCGCTGCTGGCGGCGCTGCCGGACGTGCGTCCGTTGCAGGTGCTGGAGATTGGCGCGGGCATTGGCACCATGCTGGACCGCATGCGCGCGTGGGAATTCCCCGCATTGTTTGACTACACCGGCATTGATGCGGATGCCGGCAGCGTTGCAACGGCGCGTGCGCGCCACAAGCTGCCGCAGCCCAATGTTAATTTTGAGGCGATCGATCTGGACGGATTGCTTGCGCGGGAGCGCGGCGGGCGCAAGTGGCACCTGCTGATTGCGCATGCGTTTATGGATTTGGTGGACGCCGAGCGCGTGCTGCCCGGCATGCTGCAGCTGCTGCATCCCGGCGGCCTGCTTTACCTAACCCTCAACTTTGACGGCGTGACCACGCTGCTGCCGGCGGTGGATGCAGAACTGGATGCGCGCCTTGAGCGCCGTTACCACCAAACGATGGATGAGCGCGTAGTCGGCGGCCGGCGCGCGGGCCATAGCCGAACGGGCCGGCAGCTGTTAATGTTTTTGCCGGCGGCCGGTGCCACACTGCTTGCCAGCGGAAGTTCGGACTGGGTTGTGCACGCCACACCTTTTTCCTATCCAGAAGATGCCGAGTACTTTCTTCATTACATTATTCACACCATGCAAGCAGCGCTTGCCGACAGCCCGCATTTCAGCCATGCAGAACTGGATGCGTGGGCCGCGCACCGCCACCGGCAGGCTGCGAACCAGACGCTGGTGTATGTTGCGCATCAGCTGGATTTTCTGGCGCAGGCGCCGCGGTAACCACGGCGGCGGTGATGGCGGGCGTGCGCCAAATGCGTTGACAGTGGCGAATCGCTATGCTATATTCGAACCCGTTGGCACGCACCGCGGCCAAGCGCACCCCTACAAGCTGACCCCAAAGCATGAGCATGACTGATTCCAACTGGCTGTTTGTGTCGCTATTCATGGTGATTGCGCTGGTGTTTCCAGCCGTGCCGGTGGTTGCGGCGCGAATTTTGGGCCCGCATCGGCCGAACGCGCTCAAGAATGAAACCTTTGAGTGCGGCATGCAAACAGTGGGCGACTCTTGGGTGCAGTTCAAAATCCAGTACTACGTTTTTGGATTGCTGTTTTTAGTGTTTGATGTGGAGAGCATCTTTCTGTTTCCGTGGGCTGTTGCCTATCAGCAGATGGCTCTGTTTGCGGTGTTCGAGGGCCTGGTGTTCATTTTGCTGCTGACTGGCGGGCTCGTTTATATGTGGCGCAAGGGCGCGCTGGAATGGGTGTAACCGGCGCTGAACACGCGCAGTCAATGGCTGGTGGCCGCAAGCGATTGCAAAGGCCGTCAGCCATTTTGTGTGTCTAGCCACGGGTCACTGAGTCACAGCATCCATGCCTGAATTTTCTTTTGGCGATATTGCGGTTTATGCCTATGACATGATCGGGTGGCTGCTGGGCACCTTTGGCCTGGACCCCAAACTAGTTGTCATTATCCAAAAGTTTGCGGCCGCATTCCTGCTGGCAAATTTTGCGCTGCTGACGCCCATCTTTACGATTTGGCTTGAGCGCAAAATAGCGGCGCGCTTTCAAGACCGGCTGGGCCCCAACCGCGTTGGGCCGTATGGCTTGTTCCAGTCCTTCGCCGATATCCTGAAGCTGCTCACAAAAGAAATTATCACCCCCAGTGGTGCGGACAAGGTGGTGTACTTTATCGGGCCGATCCTCTCGGTTGCGCCGGTGCTTGGAATTTGGGTTGTCATTCCATTTGCCTCCACCATGATTGGCTCCAACCTGAATGTTGGGGTGCTGTACAGCGTGGCAATTGGCGGCATCGGCACGCTGGCGATCATGATGGGCGGCTGGGCAAGCAACAACAAATATGCGCTGCTGGGCGCGTTCCGCGCCGCGTCGCAGCTTGTTTCTTACGAAGTGCCGCTGATTCTGGCATTGTTGATACCGACGCTGCTCACCGGATCAATGGGCATGCAAGACATCGTGCTTGCGCAAGGCACCTGGTTTGTGGTGTACGCGCCGATTGCGGCCGCAATCTTTTTGCTTTCTAGTTTGGCGGAGATTGGCCGCGCCCCGTTTGACATTCTTGAAGCCGAGAGTGAAATCGTTGCCGGCTATCACGTCGAGTACTCCGGCTTTCTGTTTGCCATCTGGCAGCTCGGCGAGTTTCTGCATGCCTTCACAATTTCCGCGCTCACTTCCGTGCTGTTCCTGGGCGGCTGGCGTGGTCCGCTGGTGGACCAGTTTCCAATTCTGGGCATGGTCTACCTTCTCGCCAAGACATATTTTGTTTACTTTCTTACGATGTGGATTCGTGCCACAGTGCCGCGCATCCGCATCGACCAGATGAACAACCTCAACTGGAAGTTCCTGGTCCCGCTGGCTTTGGCAGCGCTGGTGCTGGTGGCGCTGATGGACAAACTGCTGCCGCCTACGCTGGTTGGCAGCGCGCGGGCATGGGCGCACTTTGCCAGCAATGCAGCGTTGATGGTGGTCGTGTTTGGAATGCTGCGCGCTGAATCGCGGCGCCTGCAGAGCACGCCGGTTGCGGCGCGAACCCCGGCTGCGGCTGCCCACTAATGCGGGTGCAATGAGCGCGCAGCAAATATTGTTTCTGGCTACAGCTGGCGTGACCTTGATCAGCGCGGCGCTGGTGGTTACGGTGCGCAACCTGATTCATGCCGGCTTGTGGCTGGTCTTGGCGCTGTTTGCAGTGGCAGCCATCTATGTGCAGCTCGAGGCCGATTTTCTTGCAGTGGTGCAGGTCATTCTCTACATTGGCGCAATCGCCATCCTGATTATTTTCTCGGTGATGCTAACGCGGCGCGTGATGGCAGACACCGGCCCGCAGCGCATACCGCAGTGGCCGTTGGCGGTAGTGCTGGCGCTGCTTGTGTTTGGCGGGCTGGCTTATTTGCTGGCTCAGGTTCAGTGGCCGTTGGCACCGGATGTGGACGTGAGCGACACAGTGCTGGCGCTCGGCGAGTCGTTTGTTGACCCCAACCGCTTTGTGATCCCGTTCGAGGTTGCCACAATATTGTTGCTTGTGGCGCTGATCGGCTCTATCAGCCTCGCGTTGCCGGAGCGGGAAAGTGACTAGCCGCCACTGGCCGGCTGCGCAGCGCTGCAGCTGGAAAGCCTGATGGTTCCGCTTTCCTGGTACTTGATCTTTGCTGCGCTGCTCTTCAGCATTGGCATTTATGGCGTGCTGGCGCGCGCCAATGCAATTGGGATTCTGATGGCGCTGGAGCTGATGCTCAACGCTGTGATCGTGAACATCGTGGCGTTCTGGCGCCACCTTGGGCCCACCCAAGTGAGCGGGCAGATGTTCGCCGTAATTGTTTTTGCCGTGGCGGCGGCTGAAGCTGCCGTTGGGCTTGCGCTCATTATCTCAATTTACCGGCGCCGCGGCACGGTGGTTGTTGAAGATGTGCGCTTGCTGAAGTGGTAATTTGATGGAGACTAGTGCTTTGGCAGTTTGGCTGATCCCGGCCCCCCCGCTGATTTCGGCCGCGGTGATTCTGCTGTTCACCTTCCGCAGCCGCTGGCTGAGCCACACGGTTGCGCTTGGGGCAATTGGCATTTCGCTCGTGCTCGGCTGGTCGGTTGTGTTCGGCGCGCTGCGCACGCCGCATTTTGCGGAGCATCCGCTGGCGGCCAGTTTGGACTGGCTGCCCACGGGCAATACGGCATTGCGCATGGGCGTGGCGGTGGATCCGCTCACCGTGGTGATGCTCTTTTTTGTGCCGCTGGCATGTGCGCTCATTATTCTCTACAGCATCGGCTATAGCAACTTTGGCAAGGC
>OFRL01000092.1_pt1 | contig 48404 bp, 49 predicted proteins | sample 1543121 | NCBI WGS metagenome assembly OFRL01 (sample SAMN07774228, study PRJEB24372) | wastewater metagenome | isolation source: Lake Maggiore Cannobio | place: Italy: Cannobio | collected 2016-01
CTTCCAGGGAGGGGAGGAGCGCGCTCCACTCACTTCACCCAATCCCAAAAGCCGAATTTGGCGGCGAGCCCGGTCAGCAGCAGCGCGCCCGCAATGCGCACCACCCAGCCCAGCACCGCCTTCCACACCGATCGTTTGGCATCGCGCCACGCGCCGAGCAGCTCGCGCAATTCGGCCATGTCCTTGGCCGCCGCCGCATCATCCAGCCCCAGCCGCGCCATCGCGCGCGAGGCCGCCAGTTCGCCCGCTTCCTCGACGATCGCACGCAGCGTCGCCAGATCCGCGCCTTCACCCGCGCCTTGCGCCAACAATTGCGCCAAGACCGCGCTGCTCATGATCCGCCCTCCCCGATTCCGACCATCGCGCGCTTTTCCTCGCGGCTCAGGAAATCGGCGGCGCTCACCTGCCCCCACAGCCGCTCGCGGTCCTCCGCCAGCGCGGTCACCCGGTCGAGATCGACACTCAGCGTCACCCCCGGCAGCCAGGCGCGCAGCCCCTGCGCCAGCCCGTCCAAAATCGTCCCGGCCAGCGGCAAAATCGTCGATCGCCACAAAGCCCGGCTGGCTTCCTTATAATTGGCATAGGTCGCGTCGCCCGGCAGGCCGAGCAGCATCGGCGGCACGCCAAAAGCGGTCGCAATCTCGCGCGCGGCGGTCGCCTTCATGCCCGCAAAGTCCATGTCGGCGGGGGAGAGGCTCAGCGCCTGCCATTTGAGCCCGCCTTCCAGCAGCATCGGCCGCCCGGCATTGCGGCTCCCGGCAAAGCTCGCCTCCATTTCCGCGCGCAGCCGCGCAAATTGCTCGCGCGACAGCGGCGCGCCGTCGCCAGGGTCGTAAATCAACGCGCCCGAGGGCCGCGCGGCATTGTCGAGCAGCCCTGCATTCCACGCCGCGGTGGCATTGTGCAGCGCGATCGCGCTCGCCGCCCCGCTCAGGCAGCCCAGGCCATAATGGTCGTCGAGCGGGTGAAACAGCTTGATCTGCACGATCTCGGGTCGCGGCGCCTCCGCCCCCAGCCGCACGCTGCGCTCGCCGACCGTATAGCGATAGGCGACGGGCCAGCCCGCCGCATCGGGCTCCACCGTCACCCGCTCGGGGCGCAGCGCGAACAGCTCGACCAGCTCCCCCGCCGCATCGGTCAGCAATTGGACATAGGCATTGCCGTGCAGCAGCAAATGCGCCGCCACCGTCGCCCCCAGCGCTTGCCCGCCCGAGCGCGCCTGCACCAGCCGCACCGCCGCGGCATCGCCGCTCAGCGGCGCATCGCCCACCGCATCGGTCACCAGCCGCACCGCACGCTGCGCAATCGCGTTGCGCAGATACAGCGCGCGCACCTGTTCCGCATAACTTTGCGGCAGCGCGCCGAAAGGCGCCCCTTCCGCAAAGCGCGCACGCCGAAACTCCAGCGCCGGACGCGACTCCTCGCGCCCGGCTGCCTTCCAGCCGAACCATTTCATGCTGTTTTCCTTCTCGTAGAGAAAAGACGGGCAGACGTCGCGCTCTGGGAGACCCCCACGCCCGGGGTGACGAGAGGCTCGCGCGTCTCTTGCCCGTTACCCCGCCAGCGTCGCGAACCAGATCACATGGCGCGGCCCCTTGCCGTTCTGCCGCGCCTTCACCGCCACTTCGTCGACGACAAAGCCCGCGCTCTTCAACCGCGTGACGAAGCGCGCATCCGGTGCCGCCGACCACACCGCCAGCACGCCGCCCGGCCGCAACGCCGCGCGCGCCACCGCCAGCCCGCGCGGCGCATAAAGCCGGTTGTTCTCGGCGCGCACCAGCCCGTCCGGCCCGTTATCGACATCGAGCAGGATCGCGTCATAACCACCCGGTGCCACAGCGATCGCCTCGGCGACATCGGCCTCGACCACGCGCACGCGCGGATCGTCGAGGCACCCTTTCGCCACCGCCGCCATTGGCCCGCGCGCCCAGGCGAGGATTTCGGGCACCAGTTCGGCCACCGTCACCTCGGCCTTGGGGCCGACCACGCCCAGCACCGCGCGCAACGTAAAGCCCATGCCGTACCCGCCGATCAGCACGCGCGGTGCCGCCACTCCCGCGATCCGCGCACACGCCATCGTGCCCAGCGCCTCTTCCGAGCCGTTCATCCGCGTGCTCATCAATTCGTTGCGATCGACCACGATCATGAAATCGTCGCCGCGCCGGTACAGCGTCATTTCATCGCCGCCGGGAATGCGCGCACTGTCGATCCTTTCGCGGGGCACCATGACGTTCGTCCTTCCTGTCGTAGGGGACGGCGTTAGCGCGCACGACGAACGGACGCCATGCCGGTGAAACCGTCCTACCTTACAACCCCCGCACCCGCCCGCCGCCGCGCCGTTTGAGCAGCAGCTCGCCCAGCGCCCAGACCAAGGCGTCGGCGCGGTCAGGGGAGCGGCTCGGCCCTTGATAGCCGCCACCCACCACCAACCCGCATAACTCCCGCTCCAGCTCGGGCATCACCCCGATATGCGAGACAGCCCCGCGCTCGTACAGCAACGCCACCGGCTCGGCGCGCGCGACCTTGCCGTCGCTGGCATGGACCAGCTTCAGCGGCAGGCTCGCATCGGCGGCGAGCAGCACGCTCTGCACCATCCGCCCGCCCTGATTCTTCTCGGCGATGACACGGTCCGCGCGGTGGCGCGCGGCGCACCCCGCCACCGCCTGCGCCCAGCCTTCGGGGGATAAGCCCGTGACGCTTGCATCCTCCAGCACATAACCGCGCCCGTCACGCCCGAGCCCGGCCGCGACGATCCCGCACGCATCGCCGCCGCGCCCGGATTCGGTCCCGGCCGGGGGATCGACCGCGACCACCGTGCGCACCAACGCCGGGGCAGACACCACCCGCGCCGCATCGAACTGAGCGTTTGTCCACAAAGCCCCTTCGACATCGGCGAGCAGCTCGCCCGCAATCTCCTGCCGCCCCAGCCGCGTGCCGCCGTAGGCCCGCTCGATTGCCGCCAGAAAGCTCTCGGGTAGGAACACGTTCTTGTGGGAGCTCCCACCGCTTTGCGCCAAGCCCTCCAGCGCCATGATCCGGCGCAGCAACGGAGTCGGGCGCGGCGTTGTCGTCACCACCACTTGCGGGGCGTCGCCCATCCGCATCCCCAGCATCAGATTGTCCCAGGTCGCATCGCCATTGCGCCATTTGGCGAGTTCGTCGCACCAGGCGGCGGCATGTTCAGGCCCACGCAGTTTCTCGGGCGCGCTCGCCGAAAAGATCGTCGCGCGGGCCTTGGAGGCAAACTCCACTTCGGTGCCGCGCGATCGATAGTCGACCGATTCGCCCGGCCGCGCCACCGCGATCAGCCCGCTTTCGCCCTCGATCATCACGCGCCGCACATCCTCGATCGTCGCGCCGACCAGCGCGATCCGCGTGCCCGGCGTTGCGCGCGCGATCTCGCTCACCCATTCCGCACCCGCCCGCGTCTTGCCGAAACCGCGCCCGGCGCGGATCAGCCACACCCGCCACGGGCCGGCGGGCGGCTCCTGCCCTTCCTGCGTCCAGCGCTCCCAGCTCCAATTGAGTTCGGCCCGCTGCGCGGCGGTCAGGTCGCGCAGCACTGTTTCGCGCACGCCCGCGGGCAAGCGCGCCAGCTCCAGCACCAGCGCCCGCGCTTGCTCGCCGGAATATCGCTCGCTCATTTCGACCCCATCCGCCGTGCGAGCTGATCGAGCTTGCGCCGCAGCGCCGCGTCGGTTTCAGCCGGGGACGCCATTTTCACCCCGCGCCCGAGCGTAACCTTTCCCTCGGCGGCAGCGCGTTGCCGATTGAGCAAGCCGACCGCGAAGTGCAGATCGCTGGCCGAAATGGTGCGCTCGGCAAGCGCCGTGATCGGGCTTTGCGCCACCGCCTCGGGATCGGCGGCGGCGGGATCGGGCATCTCACCGACAACGCGCGCCAGCGCATAATCGAGCAACGCCTCCTCCAGCCGTTGATAGCCGGTGGCGATCGCCGCCTCCCACGCCGCCGCGAAGGCCGCATCGCGCATCCGCGCGCGATAGCAGCTCGACTGAGCCACGCCCGCCGCCCGCACCGCCGAGGTGACGTTGCACGTCGCCGCCAGCGTATCGAGAAAGCGCTTGCGCTTGGCCTTGTCGAACCCGCCCGAGCGCAACCGGCGGACTTGCAGTACGCGATTGTTCCCTGCCGTAATCCCGTCCATTCGGCCCTCCGCACAGCAAAACGGGCCGAAAGGCGTTGCCGCCCCGGCCCGTTGGCCGACCCCGAGGGGCCGACTCGCAATTCTTCATCGTTCTCTTTATGTACCAAAACAGCGCCGCGATGTCAAGCCGTTTTGTGCCTATTTGGTTATCGCGGAGCGTGCCGCCTCAAAACGTCGCCCAATCGTCACCTGCGCCGCTCTTGGTCACTATCGCCGCGACCGGCAAGGTGCGCGATCGACCGGCTGGCGCTTTGCGCGCCGCCTTTGCATAGCTCCGCATCTGCGGCGGTGACCCCGCGTCCCCGATCGTGAACTGCGCAGCCTGATTCGCCAGCGAGGCGACTTCGGAGGTCAAATTGCGCGCGGCCGCCGAGGTTTCTTCGACCATCGCTGCATTCTGTTGTGTTGCCTGGTCCATCGTCCCAATCGCCGCACTGATTTCCGAGATCATGGTCGACTGCGCCGTGTTGTCGCTTGCCATCTCGCCCAAGAGCATATGAACCTCGCCGACATCCCCGGAAATCGTCGAGAGCGCGCCGTCGACCCTGTGGACGCGCTCGACCGCGGCGACGATGTCGGTCTGCGTTGCGGTCAACTGGTCGCGCGCACGCCCTGCTTCCTGCTCTGCCCGAATGGCCAGCGCCGAAACGAGATCCGCCACCACCGCAAAGCCGCGCCCGGCCTCGCCCGCCCGCCCCGCCTCGACGGCCGCGTTCATGGCGAGCACGCGCGTCTGAAACGCGATCTTGTCGAGCCCCTCGATCACGCTGTCGATGCCCTTGGCGCTTTCGCTCACTCGGTTCATCGCCTGCACCGCCTCATCGGCGATGCCGCGCCCGCCGGCGACGGTGGCGATCGCTCCGTCTGCGCGCTGCACGGTGCGCGCGGCGGCGGCGGCGGTTGCTTTTAGCCGTTGTTCGATCTGCGCGATCGCCGCCGTGGTCTGCTCCAGGCTGGCGGCATTGCCTTCGGTGCGCCGGGCGAGATCCTCGCTCGCCTGTGCGATTTCGCCCGATCCGGTGCTGATCGCCGACGCGCTCTGCGTCACCGCCGCGATCAGCGCGTTCAATCCGCTGACCGCGCTGTTGAAATTGTCCTTTAACGCGGTGAACGGTGCCTGCAGGTTAGCGGTCACCGCAACGGTCAGATCCCCTTCGGCAAGCGAAGTCAGGCCGGATCCCAGACTATCGACGATCAATTGCGCCTGCGCCTGCTTCGAGGCTTCGGCAGCTTGCAACTGGTCGCGAAACGCCAGCATCGCCTGCGCCATATCGCCCAGTTCGTCAGCGCGATCCGCCCCGACCACCGCGACGCCCAGATTGCCCGCGCCGAGTTCGCGCATCGTGTCGGCAAGGCCCGCAATCGGGCGGATAACATGGCGGATAGCCGCCATTACGAGCGCCGAGGTCCCGGCGATGCCCAGCAGGACAATCAGGATCAACGCGACCATTGCCACGATCCCTACGATCTTGCCGGAATCGGACGCTTGCTTGGCATTTGCCGTAATCGCGTCCGACGCCTTCCCCATCGAAACCTCAAGAGTGCGGAACTGATCGAAAAATCCCGGAAGATCCGCCCGGGCCCCCGTCGGATCGGTCTTGATCCGAGCGATGATCTGCGTCGCGGAGGTCGCATAAGCCTCCATCGGCGCGACCAATTTGGTCGTGACGGCCGCAACGTCGGCGGAGCCGGTGTAACTGCCGTCGGCGGCGATCCCGTCGCGCAGCGCTTTCAGATGTTCGTCAAAGTCCTTCACGACATCGTCCATCTTGATGCCGCTATGGGGCGTGGTCGATTCGAACGCGGCGAGGACGTCGCTGCGGATCGCGTCGTGCATCATGTCAGCCAGTTCATGATTGGCAAGCAGCGCACCCGCCTCGTTTTGCCGCTCCAACGCGGCCGACTGTAACCAGGCGGCGGCAATCCCGCTGCCACCGCTCACCACCATCAGACTGAGCAGCGCGACCCCCGCGATCCGGATCGCGCGAGCGAGCGACATCTTGGCCAGGCCGCCGCTAAAATTATTGGATGTCATTTTGGCCAACCCCTTCAAATGGACTCGATGATCAACGTCCGTGGAAGCGAAGCATTGCGTCACCGAACATGTCGCCCGGTCGCTCGCGAGTAGTTCGCGTCCCCCACAAGTCCCCTCAGCCATCCTATAATAGACTATATTTTGAAAACGGGCGTGGGCTCGTCTGGGAAATGATCGATGCGCTGGCTCTCTGCTTCCGTTGTTGCTCTGACGATACTCTGCGGTCGCCCGGCCTTTGCGCAATCGGACGCGCCTGACCGCGCCGCCGCTGCCCCCGAACCGCGTCCGATCACCTTTGACGGCCGCTATGTCATCGATCTTATCGGCGTCGCGGCCGGCGGCGAGGCGCGCCAGACCGACATTCTGGACAATCTCGAACTTACCGCCGACGCGGATCTCTCGCGTCTGGTCGGATGGCGCGGCGCGAAGGCCCGGGTACATCTGCTGAGCAATCACGGCCGCGCCATCAACGATGCTGCTGGCACACTGCAGGGGATCGACAATATCGAAGTGCCTGATGGCCGGATCAAACTCTACGAAGCGTGGATCGAGCAGGCCTTCGCCGGAGGCCGCGCCGCGCTGTTGGTCGGGCTGGCCGATCTCAACGCCGATTTCTACCAGAATGACGGGGCGGCGATCCTGATGGCTCCCGCCTTTGGCGTGGGGTCGGAACTGGCCGCGACTGGCCCCAATGGTCCGTCGATCTTTCCCTCGACCGCGTTGATGGCCCGGCTGAATGTTACGATCGGTACGTCAGGCTATGCGCGCGCTGCCGTGGTCAACGCGCGCGCGGGCGTGCTCGGCGATCAATATGGCGTTGACCTGACCATGCATGACGGCGCGCTGCTCATCGCCGAGGCGGGAACCACGCGCGGCGGAAAACTGGCGGTCGGGCTATGGCGCTACACCCGGCGGCAGGACGACATTCGCATGATCGATGTCGATGGCAACCCGGTACACCGCGCTGCAATGGGGGCCTATCTGCTGGTCGATCAGCATATCGCGGGCGGGGATGCGCACGCGCTGTCCTTGTTCCTGCGCGCCGGGCTTTCGGAGGGGAAGACCACACCGTTCCGCGGCGGGTTTCAGATCGGGGCCCATATCCGGGGTGTCGTTCCCGGCCGCCCCGAAGGCCGTTTGTCGTTCGGCCTCGCCCACGGGCTGCTGTCGAGCGGCTATCGGGCCAATGTGGCCGATACCGGCGAACGCGCCGCATCGGCCGAAAACGGGATCGAGATCACCTATCAGGATCGTCTGGCACCGTTCCTGACGATTCAGCCCGATCTGCAATATATCCGGCGCGCCTGCACCGAGGGCGGCGATCGGGATACGCTGGTGCTGGGCTTGCGGATGATCGCGACCTTCGGTCGCCATTGATCCTGCAGCAGCCCGGCACCAGCAGCCGGTTACGTTAGCGGCAGCGCAACTGCGTATTGTTCTGGTCGACCGTCTTGCCGACCACGCCGCCGGCAATCGCGCCAAGCAGCGTGCCGACGCCGCGCGAATGCCCGCCCGCGATCAGGTTGCCGAGCACACCGCCGCCAACCGCGCCGGCGATCAAGCCGGTCGTGCCGTCGTTGCGCTTGCAATAGAGCTGCCCGTCGCTGCCGCGGTAGACGCGGTCGTCGGAACTCAGCACGCGCTCCTGATAACGCGGATCGTCTCGATAATAACGTGCGGGGTCATAACCGCCTTCGTCGCGGTCATCGCCACGCGGATCGTAATATGGCCGCGGCGGCGGGGCATAGCCGCGCGCGCGGGCACGCTGGTAGCGGTCGAATTCCTGGCGGAACACCGCAAGCTCGTTATCGAAGCGCTGCTGCGCTTGCTGGAAGCGCTGGTCGTCGGCTGGGCTCTGCGCCAGCGCCGGGGCCGCAGTCGCCACGCACGACCCAGCGATCAGTGCCGCCAGCATCGGCGCACTACGAAAAAAACGGCTCATCGGGGGAACTCCTTGGATGTTACGGCGCGACAACGATGCACCGCGACTTTGGTTGCGACAAGGAACCGCCTAGGCGATGGCCGCGATCACGCCACGCCATGCCGCAACCTCGTCATCGCTACGGTGCGTCACCGTGACCGGGCCCGCTGTCCGTGTCGCCAGATCGACATCGACCGATCCTGCCCATTCGAAGGTCGCATTGCCGGACAACCGCACCATACCATCGGCACTCGCCTCGGCGCGAACGAGTCCGCCACGATTGAACACCGTGATGTTGCGACCGAATGCACACTTTCCGGTCAGGCACGCGGCATAGGTCGACGCCGCCATCGCGCTGCCGCAACTGTCGGTCAGCCCCACCCCGCGTTCGAACGTGCGCACGAACAGCGCATCCTCGCCGCGTAGCTCGACAAAGGAGACGTTCGCGCGGTTGGGCAGCCAGGCGGGTGCCGCTTCGCACCGCTCGCCCAGCGCGACCAGTTCGGCCTCGTCGACCGAATCGACGAAGCTCACCAGATGCGGATTGGGGATCGCCACCGCAGTAAAGACGCGTGCGCTGCCAAGCGCTGGGATCGGCGCATCGACAATCCGCTCCGCGCCCACCGTCATCGGCCACTGCGTCACGTCGAGATTGACCGGCCCGGCCACTTCGCGGATCGTCGCCACGCCCGGTGCGAGGTCAGGATCGCGCCACACCTCGACCGTCGATGTCTGCAACCGCATCGCCGCGCGCTCGATGCCGAGCGCCTCGAACCCAAGACGCGCCACGCAGCGCACGCCGTTCAAACACGTCTCGGCTTCGCTGCCGTCGGAATTGAACATGCGAAAGCCCATCGCGTGGAGCGCATCCCCCGCCGTCAACAGCAACAGCCCGTCGCCGCCGACGCTGCCGTTCCGATCCGCCAGCGCCACCGCGATCCGTGCCCAGCTGGCGTCGTCCAGCGTCAGCGCGCGCGCGTCCACCAGGGGAAAGTCATTCCCCGAACCATGACATTTGATGAAATCGATGTGCATGTCTGTGGTCTTAGCGGGGCGGCCCGCGCGACGATAGCTACAGCCGCACGACGAACCCGGTATCCGGCGCGGCCTGCCCCGCCACCTGCGTGCGCCAGATGCGTTGCAACGCCTCGATGCCCTGGCCATGCTCGACGTGTACCAGCCCCGCCGCGACGGCGACAAAGCCAGTCCATTGCGCCGCGACGGCTGCATTGAACCCTTCCTGCCCGATCTCGCCAATCAGCGCGGTCGCGGCATTGGGTGCAAAGAACCATACCGGCTTCGGGTCCGGCAGCAGCGCGGTTTCACCACCTGCGTCATGATGCGTCACGCCCACGCGCAGGCATTGCGCCACCCGGTCCGGCAGCGCAGCGTAGGCTGCCTGCAACAGCGCCGCATTTCCGGCAAAATCGATGAGGACAGCCTCGCCGAGGCTCCCCAGACCATCGATCGCGTCATAAGCCAGCACCGCATCGTACAGCCCGGTCTTTTCGACAAAGCCGACATGCGCGGCGCTGGTCAAACCGATCCGGCGGATTTGCGGGCTGCCTTCGCGCAGCACATAGGCCGTGCCCAGCGCGGTCTTGCTCGACGCACTGGTCAGCACGACGGTGTCGGTGCCGTACCAGCCCGCGCGGCGCAGTGTGTCCTCGATCAGGAAGCTGGTCAGGAACAAGGGCTCGAACAGCATCCGCAAATCCTCCCGCGCCGCATCGTGCGCCGGGTCAGCCTGGAGCCGCCGATACTGGTTGTAGACCGCGCTCATCGGCTGGCGATGCGCCGCCATGTCGCGAAACAGCCCGGCCGAAATCTTGCCCGGCTGCACGATCAGATGCGACGCCATCGGCAGGAAGCCATAAACCCGCTCGCCCACCGCAATGTCCGCGACGCGCGACGCGACCACGCGGGCATAGCCCCAGGCCGGCACGATCCCCCAGCCTTCGGGCGCGGGGAAGAAATTCCAATATCCGATCTGCGCGCCGACCACGCCATAGGTCACGGTGTTGGCGGTCACCGCGAACGCCTCGATCTGCAGCAGGATTTCACCCTCGCCCGGCTCGGGGGCCAGCGTCTCGTTGACCGCCACCTGCGTCAGCGCATCGCGCCGCACCATCATTTCGCGCTTGATCGGCATCCTCTTCCCCCAACGATCCACCTCATCGCAACCCATAATGATCGCCCAGGCGATCAAGCGCCAGTGTCAGTACGATTCGCCCGGCCCGCTGCGGCCACCCGAGTGCGCGCTCGGCGATGGGCAGCCCTTCGCCCGCACACACCACGCGCCACGCGACGTCGCGCAAGCCGCCACCAAGCCCGGCCATCGCCGCATCGAAGCGCCGTTTTGCAGCTATCTGCGCCAGTGTCGGATCGAGCCCGCTAGCGCCGCCATCCACCCGTGCCGCCCACTGCATCGTCACCCGCGGGGCGAGCGCCGCCATTTCATAGTCCGCGCGCAAGCGCTCCCCCGCCTCGAACTGCCGCGCATCGATCTTGCCATGCGCCCGCAGCCAGCTGAGCGGCGATTCGCCGACATGCACACTGACGCTGCGCCGAGGCCGATGCGTGCGCGGTGTCGCCGCGCCGCGCACCACACCGCATTCCTCGATCGCTCGCTCCACCAGTTCCCGCATCGCCGTTTCCTCTCACATCGCTTCCGCGAAAAGCGTTGCCATGAGGCCACGGATGTAGGACAGCAAAAAACCAATTTGGTTAGAAGGCTGGCATGATCACCGCTATCCGCGAAGTCCGGCGCGCCAAGGGCATGACGCTCGACGATGTCGCGCGCGCGTGTATACCGCCAACCACCGCGCAGACGATCGGTCGCCTGGAAACCGGCACGCGCACCGTCTCGGTCGGTTGGCTGAACCGGATCGCCGCAGCATTGGGGGTGCGCGCAGCCGATCTGGTCACCTTGCCCGACCGCGCCGACATCGCCGTGGCCGCGATCCTCGATACCAGTGGAGCGCACGCCCCCAAGCGCCCGGCGACCGTCATCCCGCCAGCCCCCGCGCCGGAGCATGTCGCGGTGTCGGTCCAGGCCGGCGTGGGGGACTATCGTGCTGGCGACACCATCTGGTGCGTGCGTATTCCACCGACGGATTTCGCCCAGGCGCTCAACCGCGATGTGCTTGTCCCGCGCCCGGCGGGTCGTTTCCTGTTCGCACGCCTGATCGGGCGCGAGGACGGGAAGCTGCACCTTCTCCCGCTCGGCCCCGGTGCCCGCCAGCAAGTCGTTACCGATCCGCCGTGGATCGCCACCGCCGTTACATTGGTTCGCGCTTTATGATCCGCACCCTGCTCTTCGCCGCGCTCCTCGCCGTGCAAGGCGCGGCTCCGCCACCGGCACCCCCGCCGCCCGTCACCACGGCGCAGATCCTCAACCGCTACCCGCATGACACCAGCGCCTTTACCGAAGGTCTGCTGATCGACCACGGCGTGCTGTACGAAAGCACCGGGCGGGAGGGACAATCGGACATTCGTCGCGTCGACTTGGCAAGCGGCCGCGTCCTGGCACGGACGAAATTGCCGCCGAGCCTGTTTGGTGAAGGCATCGTTGCATGGAAACAGCAACTGTTCAGCGTCACCTGGCATGGCGGCCAAGGGTTTCGCTGGTCGCTCCCGGGTCTCAAGCGCTCCGGCGGATTCCGCTATAGCGGCGAAGGCTGGGCGATGACCGATGACGGGCACGCGCTGATCCTGTCGGACGGCACGCCGGTGTTGCGCTTTCTCGATCCGACCACTCAGAAGGTCGTCCGGCGCGTGACGGTGACGATCAACGGCCGCTTGCTCGACCAGATTAACGAGCTCGAATATGTCGATGGCGAGCTGCTCGCCAATATCTGGATGACGCACTATATCGCGCGGATCGATCCGGTCAGCGGCAAGGTGCTCGGCTTCATCGACCTGTCCCCGCTCCTCGCGCAGGTGCAACTGACCGACCCCGATTCGGTTGCCAACGGCATCGCGTATGATCGCGCGGCGCGGAAGCTCTACGTCACGGGCAAGAACTGGCCTGCGCTGTTCGAGATCGCGCGACCCAAGGGGGCGTGATCCGGCTCTTCGCGATTTTGGGCAGGCTCTTGCCATGCAACAGGAAATGACGGTAGCGGCGGCGCGCGTCTGAAGGGCGACCGCGCGTCGGGACCCAAGCGGTTGAGAAGGGTCTGTTGGTTATGACGCACGCACCGTCGGCTTCGTCCCCGCCCCGCCAGGATGGTCTGCGCCGCCGCATCGGCTGGTTGTTTACGATCTTGATCCTGGCGAATATCGGCGCGTGGATTTGGGCGTTCACGCTGTTTCACGAACGCCCGCTGATGCTGGGCACCGCCCTGCTCGCCTGGGGTCTGGGGCTGCGCCACGCGGTCGATGCCGATCATATCGCCGCCATCGACAACGTCACCCGCAAGCTGATGCAGGATGGCCAGCGCCCGGTCAGCACGGGCTTCTGGTTTGCGATCGGCCATTCCGGGATCATCGCAATCGCGTCGGTGGCCGTCGCGCTGACGGCGAGCGCACTCGCCGGCATGGCGGTGCTCAAGCAGATTGGCGGCACCGTCGCCACCATCGTGTCGGCGGGGTTCCTGTTCGCCATCGCGGCGACCAATCTCATCATCCTGCGCGCGGTGTGGAAGACCTTTGCCCATGTCCGCGCGGGCGGTGCCTATGTCGATGAGGATATCGACTTGCTGCTGGCCGGGCGCGGCATCTTGGCGCGGGTGTTTCGACCGATGTTCCGCTTAGTCAACCGACCGTGGCACATGGCCCCGCTCGGTTTCCTGTTCGGGCTGGGCTTCGACACGGCGACCGAGGTCGCGATCCTTGGCCTGTCCGGACAGCAGGCCGCCGATGGCACCGCGATCGGCACCATCCTCGTGCTACCGCTGCTCTTTGCCGTGGGCATGGCGCTGATCGATACCGCTGACGGGGTCGTCATGTTGGGGGCGTATGAATGGGCCTTCGTCAAACCGATCCGTAAGCTCTATTACAACATCACCATCACGCTGATGTCGGCAGTCGTCGCGATCGTGATCGGCGGCATCGAGGCGCTGGCGCTGATCGGCGGAAAGCTGGGGTTGGCGGGCTGGCCGTGGGAGACGGCGGCACGGCTGGGCGAGCAATTCAACACGCTCGGGTTTGCCATCATCGGCCTGTTCGTGCTGTGCTGGATCGTCAGCTTCGGCATCTATCGCTGGAAACGCTTCGACGAGATCGAGGTCCGCCTGCCCGGCTGAACCCGGCCAACATGCCGCATTGGCATTGCCTGCGAACTCGGTTAAGCGGTGCTCGAATTCTCCGGAGAAATCCGGGGGTTCATGATCGCACCGGTGCCCCGCGAGGGGCTTGAATGGGAATGTGGTGCGGGAGCGTGCTCCCAAATCCACAGCTGTCCCTGCAACTGTAAGCGGATAGTGCGATGCGCAAGTCTCCCCTTTGCGGGAGCAGCCACTGGAACGCCACGCAAGTGGGGATCTGGGAAGGTGCGTATCAAACGGTGACCCGTGAGCCAGGAGACCTGCCAGTGCACCGGTCGCTCTTGCCCAGATCCAGGGGATGGTCTTGGCACGGTACTTCTCCGTCTGGGCGACGAAACTGTGCGGCTGGGGCTGCACGGTCGTGCGGCCATGGGCGCTCTCGCGTCGGTCCGGGTCGCACGCCGACCGGTCATGCGCCGGCAAGCCCCGTCCTGTGTTCGTCCTGGCGCGGGGAGATGTACCATGTCCGATCTTTCCAAGATCCCCGTCACCATCGTCACCGGCTTCCTCGGGGCCGGAAAAACCACCGTGATCACGCACCTGATCCGCAACGCTGGCGGTCGGCGGCTCGCGGTCGTCGTCAATGAATTCGGCACGCTCGGCATCGACGGAGATATTCTACAGGGCTGCGCCATTCCGGATTGCCCTGCGGAAAACATCGTCGAACTGGCCAATGGCTGCATCTGCTGCACCGTCGCCGACGATTTCATTCCGACCGTCGAACGCTTGCTGGCACTCGACCCTCGGCCCGATCATATCCTGATCGAGACCTCCGGCCTCGCCCTGCCCAAACCCTTGTTGAAGGCGTTCGACTGGCCCGCGATCCGCAGCCGCATCACCGTCGATGGCGTCGTCGCGCTGGCCGATGCCGAGGCGGTGGCGGCAGGCCGCTTCGCACCCGATCTCGCAGCGCTGGAGGCGCAACGCGCCGCCGACCCCGGCATCGACCATGAAACCCCGTTGTCCGAAGTGTTTGGGGACCAATTGGCCTGTGCCGATATCGTCCTGCTCACCAAGATCGATCTGGCGGGTCCCGAAGGCGTGGCGGCGGCACGCGCGACTATCGCCGCCGAGGCACCGCGACCGCTGCCGATCCTCGAGCTGACCGACGGCGTGGTCGATCCGCGCGTAATTCTGGGGCTTGGCGCGGCCGCCGAAAACGATATCGCGGCGCGTCCGTCGCATCACGATGGCGACGACGATCACGAGCATGACGATTTCGACAGCATCGTGCTCGACATCGGCGAAATCGCCGATCCCGCCGATCTGGCTGCCCGGATCGTGCGCATCGCGCAGCAGCACCAGATCTTGCGCGTGAAGGGATATGCTGCGGTGGCGGACAAGCCGATGCGGCTGCTGGTCCAGGCGGTCGGCACGCGCGTGCGCTACCATTATGACCGTCCGTGGCGGCCGGGTGAAGCGCGGCGCACCACGCTGGTCGTCATTGCCGAGCGCGACCATATCGATGGTGAGGCGTTGCATACGGCGCTGGTCGGCTGAGGCCAGCCCGTGCACATCCTCTTCCGCGAAAGCCACGGTCTGGAAGAAGCCGCGATCCCGCAGGATCTGGGGCAGAGCCCGGCTGACCTGGTCATCCTGTCCTTTTCGGACAGCGACCTTGGTGCGTTCGCGGGCGCATGGCACTCCGCGCGAAGATCCGGGCAAACGCTGCCTTCGCTCCGGTTGGCCAATCTCGCGGCGCTCGGCCATCCGCTGTCGGTCGATACCTATGTCGAGCACACGCTGAGCGGTGCCAAAGCGATCCTCATCCGGCTCATCGGCGGCATGCCCTATTGGAGTTACGGGTTGCAGCAGGTCGAACTGCTTGCGCGGGCACGGGGGATTGCACTGGCGGTGTTGCCCGCCGATGGTCGCGCCGACGCACGGCTGGACGCCGTCTCCACCCTGTCCGCGCAGACGCTGCGCGCGCTGGCGCGCTTGTGCGACGAAGGCGGGCCCGAAGCGAGCGGAGCCGCGTTGACGCTGCTGGCGCGCGCCGCAGGATTGTGTTGGGACGATACGGTCACGCCCCGATCGTTGCCGCTGGCGGGCGGATGGCATCCCGATTGCGGGGTGGTCGATCCGGCCACTTTTGCGCGCGATCCCGATCGACCGCTGATCTTGCTCGTCTTCTACCGCGCTTATCTCGCGGCGCAGGACCTTGCCCCCTTTGCCGCGCTGCATAGCACGTTCGAGCAGCGCGGTTTTGCGACTCTGTCGCTGTTCGGACCGTCGCTGAAGCACCCGCAAACGCGCGACCGGATCGCGGCGTGGATCGGCACACTATCGCCCGTCGCAATCCTCAACGCGACCGCATTTTCGGCGCGGGGCGAGGCTGGGGAAACACCGCTCGACGCGGCGGGGGTACCGGTGTTTCAAGTGGCGCTGGCAACGTCGGGACGCGCCGCCTGGGCAGACGGCACGCGCGGCCTGTCACCTGCCGATCTCGCCATGCATGTCGTATTGCCCGAGATTGACGGTCGGCTATTCGCCGGGGTCGCCAGTTTCAAGGAAGCGGGCACGCGCGATCCGCTGCTCGAATTTGCCCGGACCGCGCATCGGGCCGAGCCCGAGCGGATCACGGCGATCGCGGACCGGGTCGCTGGTTGGACTAGGTTGGCGGCCAAAGCCGTCGGCGAACGGCAAGTGGCGCTGGTCCTGTCCACCTATCCCGGCAAGACCTATCAGATGGCCCATGCCGTCGGACTGGATGCGCTGGCATCGGCCGAGGCGATTTTGGCCGATCTGGCAAGCGCGGGATATGACGCAGAGACGCGCGACGACCTTGCCGAGGGGCTTCGCTCCGACACTTTGACCTGGCCGCTGGCTGACTATCGCCGCGCGCTGGCGGCATTGCCCGAGGCCTTGCGACACGATCTTGCCGCATCGTGGGGCGAACCCGAAGACGATCCGGCACTCATGGACGGGATGTTCCGGTTTGCGGCGGTGCGCGCCGGGCGCACACGGGTGGCACTGCAGCCGGAACGTGGTGCCAGCACCGGGCGCGATCAGGAATATCACGACCTCACCCGATGCCCGCGCCATGGCTATGTCGCTTTCTATCTATGGCTGCGCGCGATCGGCACCGACGCGATCGTCCATGTGGGGGCACATGGCACGCTGGAATGGTTGCCGGGCAAATCGGTCGCGCTGTCGCAAGGCTGCTGGCCCGAAGCTCTGCTTGGGCCGTTGCCCTTCATCTACCCGTTCATCGTCAACGACCCCGGCGAGGCAGCACAAGCCAAGCGCCGCATCGGTGCCGTCGCCATCGGCCACGTCCCGCCACCCTTGGCCCCGTCAGGTACGGGGGCCGGGCTTGGGCGGATCGAGGCGCTGCTCGACGAATTTTCCAATGCCGACGGGCTCGACCCGGCGCGGCGCGACCGCTTGCAAACCGATATTCGCGCAGAGGCGGAAGCGCTGGGACTGGAGGCCGAGCTTGGCCTGGATCGCGCGACCCGCTTGAGCGACGCGATCACACGCATCGACCGCTTTGTCTGCGACGTGAAGGAAAGCCAGTTCACCGATGGCCTGCACGTGTTCGGCCGTGGAGCGCAGGGGGCGGCGGAAAGCGCCGGCCTGCTCGCAGCGCTGGCCGGGCGGCGCGTGGCGGCCGGGCCGTCGGGCTCTCCCTATCGCGGGCGCAGCGACGTGCTGCCGACCGGACGCAACCTCTACACGATCGACCCGCGCGCAATCCCGTCGCGTTCGGCGCACGAACAGGGCGTGGTGCTGGCGGAGGAATTGATCCGCCGCCATTTGCAGGATCATGGCGACTATCCGCGCGCCCTGATCGTCGATCTGTGGGGATCGGCAACCATGCGCACCGCAGGCGAAGAATTTGCGATGGCGCTGCATCTGCTTGGGGCAAAGCCGGTCTGGGACACCGCCTCGGAGCGAGTCAGCGGAATCGAAATCCTGCCGCTCGCGCTGCTCGACCATCCACGGATCGACGTGACCTTGCGCGTGTCCGGGCTGTTCCGCGATGCCTTCCCCACGCTGCCGGTGCTCTTCGGACAAGCGGTGCGCGCGCTCGCCGCACGCGAAGAACCCCCCGACTGGAATCCCTTTGCAGGCCGGATCGCGACGGCGCGAGTCTATGGGCCGCGGCCCGGCGCTTATGGCGTTGGGCTTGGCGAGACGATCGATCTATATACCGACGACGCGCGACGCGCGGCTGGCGAAGCCTGGCTTGCGGCATCTGCCTATCCGCTCGATTTGCCGGAGGGACAGGCGGGGCCCGACGCCCAGGGCTTGCGCGATCGGGTCGCGGAGACGGATGCGTTCGTCCATCTCCAGGATTTGCCCGAAACCGACCTGCTGCTGGCCGCCGACTATGCGGCGCATGAAGCGGGGTTCGCCGCCGCAAGGGCGATCGTGGCCGCACCCGTCGCGCTCTACCATCTCGACCATCGCGATCCGGCTCGGCCCGCAGCGCGCACGCTGACCGAGGAACTGGCGCGGGTGGTCCGCGCGCGCGCGGCGCATCCGGGCTGGGTGGCGGGGATGATGCGCCACGGGTTTCGCGGCGGGGCGGAATTGGCGGCGACGCTGGACCATCTGGGCACGTTCGCGCACCTCTCCGCCAGCGTGCCGCCACAACTGTTCGACCTCTATTACGATGCCACGCTCGGCCAAGCCGAGGTGCGGGCGTTTCTGGAGCGCGACAATCCGGGCGCGCTGGCGGCGATGGAGGCGCGCTTTGCCGCGCTCCATGCCGCCGGGCTGTGGCCGACGCGCCGCAATTCGATCCTCGCGCAGTTGCAGGGGGTCGCATGAGCCCCTTCATCGTAAAGGGCTGGTGCCCCGATGCGTGGCGACCGATGCGCTCGGGCGATGGACTGCTGGTGCGGGTGAAGCCCCGGCTTGGCCGGTTGACAGCCCACCAGGTGCGCGGGCTGTGCGCGGCGGCGATCGCTTATGGTAGCGGCGTGATCGACCTCACATCGCGCGCCAATCTGCAGCTTCGCGGCGTGTCGGAGGATGGCTGGCAGCCGCTTTTGCAGGCGTTGATCGCACTGGATCTGGTCGATGCCGATGCAGAAGGCGAGAAGCGGCGGATGATCCTCGTCGCGCCTCAGTGGCAGGAGGGCGACGACACCCACCGCATCGCCTGCGACCTTGTCGAACATTTGCACACCGCACCCGATCTGCCGGGCAAGGTCGGTTTCGTCGTCGATGCCGGAGCCACGCGCGTGCTGGGGACGGAGACCGGCGATTTCCGGGTCGAGCGCGCAGCCGACGGGGCGTTGATCCTGCGCGCCGATGGCCGGGCGACCGGGGTTGCGGTGGCACGCGGGGACGAGGCCGCCGCGTTGATCGCGCTGGCGCGGTGGTTCATGGACAGCGGTGGTGCGGTCGCCGGACGCATGGCCCGCCACGAAGCGGCCCTGCCGGATTGGGCGACGGGCGCACTGCCCCCCTCGTCATCGCTCGCTCCACTTCAGCCGGGCACGTGGCAGCGCGGCATGGCATGGGGGTTGCCCTTCGGCCAGATCGCAGCGGCGGTGCTTGCCGATCTTGTCACGCCCGGGTCGACCGTCGCCGCGGTGCGGATCACGCCGTGGCGGCTGATTCTGGTCGAGGGCGACCGCACGCCATCGCCGCCGCACGGAATGCTGGCCGACCCGTCCGACTTCCTGCTGCGCGCGGATGCCTGTCCCGGTGCGCCATATTGCCCGCAAGCAAGCGTCGAAACCCGCAGTCTGGCCGCTCGCCTGGCGCCGTCGATCGCCGGGCGACTGCATGTGTCGGGCTGCGCCAAGGGCTGCGCATCACAACGCGCCGCCGACGTCACAGTGACCGGGCGCGATGGCCTTTACGACCTTTCCCTCAACGCGCGCGCCGGGGCTCCGGCGGTGCGCACGGCGCTCAGCCGCGCCGCGCTGCTCGCCCAATTCGGAAGCAATTGATGCCGTACCACTATGAAACCGACGGCGCGGCAATCTATCGCCAGTCCTTCGCCACGATCCGCGCCGAGGCGGACCTTGCCCGGTTTACCGCCGAGGAAGAACCGGTGGCGGTGCGTATGATCCACGCCTCGGGCCTGGTGGAACTGGCCCCGCATATCCGGTTTTCCGTTAGCTTCGCCGCCGCAGCGCGCACCGCGCTGGCGGAGGGCGCACCGATCCTGTGCGACGCGCGCATGGTGAGCGAGGGGATTACGCGCGTGCGCTTGCCCGCCTCCAACCCGGTCTTGTGTACGCTGCACGATCTGCACGTACCGGATCTGGCGCGGGCGATGGGCAATACGCGGTCGGCGGCGGCGCTGGAGTTGTGGCGGCCGCATCTCGCGGGGGCGGTGGTGGCGATCGGCAATGCCCCGACCGCCTTGTTCCATTTGCTCAATATGCTGGAGGACCCGGACTGTCCGCGTCCCGCCGCGATCATCGGGTGCCCGGTCGGCTTTGTCGGCGCGGTGGAATCCAAGGCGGCCTTGTGGGACGTACAGCCTGTGCCATGCTGCGTCGTGGCAGGGCGGCTGGGCGGCAGTGCGATCACCGTTGCCGCAGTCAACGCACTCGCGAGCCGCGCCGAATGAGCGCGCGGGTGGGCACCATTTACGGCGTCGGGCTGGGCCCCGGTGCGCCCGATTTGCTGAGCGTGCGGGCCGATCGGCTGGTGCGCGGTGCCACCCATATCGCCTATTTTCGCAAGGCCGGACGCCCCGGACAGGCGCGGCGCATCGTCGAGGGAATGCTGCGCGCCGACGCGATCGAGCTGGCGATGGAATATCCGGTAACGATCGAAATCCCGCTGAGCGACCCGCGCTACAATGCCTGCCTTGCCGCTTTCTACGCCGACTGCAGCGCGCGGCTGACCGCGCTGGCGCAAACGGGCGCGGACGTGGTGGTCCTGTGCGAGGGCGACCCGTTTTTCTACGGGTCGTTCATGCACCTGCATGCGCGCCTGTCGGGCGTGGTGCCGGTGGAGGTGGTGCCGGGCATTACCGGTATGGCCGGGGCGTGGAACGCAACCGCCATGCCGATCACCTGGGGCGACGACGTGTTGACGGTCGCGATGGCCACCTTGCCGGAAACGGAACTCGTCCGCCGGATTCGCGACACCGACGCGCTGGTCGTGATGAAAATCGGACGCCATCTGGCCAAGCTGCGCCGCGCGGTCGCCGCTGCGGAGCGCGAGGATGCGGCGTGGTTGGTCGAACATGCCGCTATGCCAGGACAGAAAGTAACGCGACTGGTCGAGGCTGACAGCGTCACGCCCTATTTCGCAATTCTGCTGATCCACGGACAGGGACGCAGACCATGAGCGCCGGTTGGCTCGCCATCGCTGGCCTGGGCCCTGGCGACGCGGCGCAGATCACCCCGGAAGTGTCGGACGCGTTGTCCAGCGCGAGCGACGTGATCGGCTACGTTCCCTATGTCGCACGGGTCGCGCCGCGCGCGGGGTTGACGCTGCACCCCTCCGACAATCGCGTCGAGCTGGACCGGGCGGCGCACGCGTTGACATTGACGGCGCAGGGTCGGCGTGTGGTGGTGGTTTCGTCGGGCGACCCCGGCGTGTTCGCCATGGCAGCAGCCGTGTTCGAGGCGGTCGAGGCGGGGCTGCCCGCATGGCGCGACCTCGATATCCGGGTGCTGCCGGGGATCACCGCGATGCTCGCCGCCAGCGCGCGTGCCGGTGCCCCGCTCGGCCACGATTTCTGTGCGATCAACCTGTCGGACAATCTCAAGCCGTGGACGATGATCGAAAAACGCCTGCGGCTGGCGGCAGAGGCGGATTTCGCCATGGCCTTTTACAACCCGCGCTCAAAGGCGCGGCCCGAGGGGTTTGCCCGCGTCCTCGCGGTGTTGCGCGCGGCATGTGGCGACGATCGCCCGGTCCTGTTCGCCCGCGCCGTCTCGACCCCCGAGGAACATCTGCAAATCGTGCCCTTGGGGCAGGCGCGCGCCGAGATGGCCGACATGCGGACAATGGTGATCGTAGGATCGAGCCAGACGCGGACGATCCAACGCTCCAGCGGCGTGTTTCTCTACACGCCGCGTTCGGCAGACGTGTCATGAAGCAGCCAATCCAGCACCGCTGCGGGATCGCACATTTGGTGCCGCTCGGGCATGGCCGGGCGGTCGATCATCAGCACCGGCACACCGAGACGCCGGGCGGCGATCAACTTGGCCTCCGCCCCGCTTCCGCCTGCATTCTTGCACACCACCAGATCGATCGCGTGATCGCGCAGCACAGCGACGTCGCCGTCGACGGTGAACGGTCCTCGATCCACGATCAAGCTGTAGTGCGGCAGCGGCGGTGGCTGATCCGGGACATCGACGAAGCGCAGCAGATAACGGTGCTGTGGCTGGGCGACAAAGGCGTCCACATGCATCCGCCCCAGCGCCAGCAAGATGCGACGCGGCGGCACCGTCAGCGCCGCCACCGCACCGGCAATATCGGCGACGTGGCTCCAGCGGTCCTCTTCGGTGGGCACCCAGGCGGGCCGGGTCAGGGCGATATGGGCAACGCCCGCCAGACGCGCAGCGGCGATGGCGTTGGTGCTCATCGTCGCTGCGAAGGGATGTGTCCCATCGACCAGATGCGTTATCCGGTGCTCGCGCAGATATCCCGCCAGCCCTCCAATCCCGCCAAAACCGCCGATACGGACCGGCACGGGTTGCGGACGGGGGGATTGCGTCCGGCCAGCGTAGCTGAGCGTGGCCGCAACGCCGCCGGCCGCCAGCAGCGCCGCGAGCGCACTCGCTTCGGTCGTGCCGCCCAGCAGAAGGACATTGCGCATGGCTGAAACGGCTCCGCAGCTTCGGCACATGCCGTGGTTGACGATCCTGGGCGTCGGAGCGGCGGGCGCGAAGAGCCTTTCGCCCGCCAGCCAGACGGCTTTGGCCGAGGCCGAGCTGGTCATCGGATCGGCTCGGCATCTGTCGCTATTCCCGGCGATTACCTGCCCCGTGATCGAATGGCCAGTGCCCTTTGCCGACGGCATTGCGCTGTTGCTGACGCATCGCGGTCGAAAGGTGGTGATGCTGGCGTCGGGCGATCCGTTTTGGTTCGGGGCGGGCAGCAGCGTGACCCGCCATCTCGCCCGCGATGAATGGGTGGCGCATCCAACGCCCTCCACCTTCAGCCTCGCCGCCGCGCGCCTGGGTTGGGCATTGCAGGATACCGTCTGTCTCGGCCTCCATGCCGCGCCGCTGGAACGGATGCGCCCACACCTTGCCACGCGCGCGCGCCTGCTGGTGCTGGTGCGCGACGGCACGGCGGTTGCCGCGCTGGCCGCTATGCTGCGCGGCTGTGGCTTTGGCGCGTCGCCGTTGCACGTGCTGGAGGCACTGGACGGACCCGACGAGCGCATCCGTTCGACACAGGCCGATACGCTTGATTTCACCGATATCGCTCATCCTGTCGCGGTGGCGATCGAGTGCGCGGGTTCGGGGGCCGCGGTGCCGCGCGTGGCGGGCCTGCCCGATGTGCTGTTCGACCATGATGGCCAAATCACCAAACGCCCGATCCGGGCGCTGACGCTGTCGGCGCTGGCCCCCCGTCCGGGCGAAACGCTCTGGGACATTGGCGCTGGATCAGGCTCGATCGCGATCGAATGGTTGCTGGCGCATCCGGCCAATCGCGCGCTGGCGGTCGAGGCAGATGCGGCCCGCGCCGAACGCGCCCGCGCCAATGCCTGGGCGCTGGGTGTCGATCGGCTGGAGGTGCTGATCGGAACCGCACCTTCGGTCTTGCCCGAAGGGCCCGCGCCCGCTGCGGTGTTTATCGGCGGCGGCCTGTCGCAAGATTTGCTGGAGGCGCTGTGGGCACGCCTGCCGGTCGGCACGCGGCTCGTCGCCAATGCGGTGACACTGGAATCGGAAGCACTGCTCGCCGCCTGGCACAGCGCCAAGGGCGGTGCTCTGCTGCGGATCGAGCTCGCTCAGGCTGCTCCGCTGGGCCGCCGCCGCGGTTGGCGGTCGAGCTATCCCGTCGTGCAATGGAGTGTCATCCTGTGATCGTCGCCGGGTTCGGATTTCGGGCAGGTGCACCGCTGGAGTCGCTGCGCGCGGCCTTGCGGCTGGCGCAACGGGGGCATCCCTCCGTCACCCACCTCGCCACCGTGACAGACAAACTCTCCGGCCTGTCGCCATTGGGGCAGGCGTTGGATTTACCGGTTCTTGCGATCTCGCCCGAGGCACTGTCCAGCGTCGCCACGCCGACCCGCTCCGTCGCCAGCTTGGCCGCCTATGCCAGCGGGAGCGTCGCCGAGGCCAGCGCGCTGTGCGCCGCGGGCCGCGGCGCGCGCCTGCTCGGCCCGCGCCACGTTTCGCCCGATCGCATGGCCACCTGCGCGATCGCTGAAGGACCCCAGTCATGACCGTTCACTTCATCGGGGCTGGCCCCGGCGCGCCCGATCTGTTGACGCTGCGCGGGCGCGATCTGATCTCCGCCAGCCCGGTCTGCCTGTATGCAGGGTCGCTTATCCCCGAAGCGGTGCTGCGCCACTGCCCGCCGGGGGCGCGGATCATCAACACCGCGCCGATGGACCTGGACGCGATCATCGCCGAAATCGCCACCGCCCATGCGCTGGGGCAGGATGTCGCGCGGCTGCATTCGGGAGATCTGTCGCTATGGTCGGCGATGGGCGAGCAACTGCGTCGCCTGCGCGCGCTGGACATTCCCGTCACGGTCACCCCCGGCGTGCCCGCCTTCGCCGCGGCCGCTGCCGCGCTGGAGGCGGAACTGACCTTGCCCGCGCTCGCCCAGTCTGTAGTGCTGACGCGCACGCCGGGACGCGCCAGTACGATGCCCCCTGCGGAAAGCCTCGCCCATTTCGCGGTCACCGGGGCAACACTGGCGATCCATCTGTCGATCCACGCGCTCGATCGCGTCGTCGCCGATCTCACCCCGGCCTACGGCGGGGACTGTCCGGTGGCGGTGGTCTGGCGGGCGAGCTGGCCCGATCAGCGTATCGTGCACGCCACGCTGGCGACGATCACGGATGCGGTCGCGGGCAGCATGGAGCGCACCGCGCTGATTCTGGTCGGCCGCGTGCTGGCAGCCGAGGATTTCGCCGAAAGCAGCCTTTACGCCCACGGCTATGACCGGCGCTTCCGGCCGCAGGATGCAACCTCGCGTTTTGCGGAGTCTGCCGAATGAGCGTGCCGGGCCTCATGATCGCCGCCCCGGCATCGGGCACGGGCAAGACAACGGTCATGCTCGGGCTGCTCCGCGCGCTCAGCGCACGCGGGCTGGTGGTGCAGCCGTTCAAGAGCGGACCCGATTATATCGATCCCGCCTTTCACCGCGCGGCGTGCGGGCGCGCGTCGTTCAACCTCGACAGTTGGGCGATGACGGGTGGTTTGCTCGATACGATCGCAGGCGAAGCAGCGGGCGCGGATCTCGTCCTCGCCGAAGGCTCGATGGGGCTTTATGATGGCGTTGCCGGTGCCGGGGCCACTGGCAACGGGGCGAGCGCCGACATTGCGTGCCGCATGGGCTGGCCCGTCGTGCTGGTAATCGACGTATCGGGCCAGGCGCAGTCTGCGGCAGCGATCGCGCTTGGTTTCAAGCTGCTCGACCCCACTGTCCCGCTCGCCGGGGTCATCCTCAACCGCGTCGCCAGCCCGCGCCACGAACGGCTGGTACGGCGCGGATTGGAGGCGGTGGGAATTGCGGTGCTGGGGGCCTTGCCGCGCCGTGGCGACTTGACCTTGCCCGAGCGGCATTTGGGGCTCGTCCAGGCGATCGAACATCCCGCGCTCGATGCCGCGATCGCCGATTATGCCGCCTTCCTGCGCGACCATGCCGATCTCGACGCGATTTGCGCCGCCGCCGCGCAGAAACGGGCGCACACGCCCGACCGGTCGCTCCCGCCCGCGCCGCCAGCCCAACGCATCGCGATCGCGCGCGATGCCGCCTTCTCCTTCGTCTATCCGCACGTGCTGGAGGGGTGGCGACGCGGCGGCGCGGAAATCCTGCCTTTCTCGCCGCTCGCCAATCAAGCACCGGATGCCACCGCCGACATGGTGTGGTTGCCCGGCGGCTATCCCGAACTCCACGCCGGGCCGATCGCCGCCGCCACGACCTTTCTGGGTGGCCTTCGCCACCATGCGGAGACGCGCCCGGTCCACGGCGAATGCGGCGGCTATATGGTGCTGGGCGCGGCGCTGATCGACAAAGACGGCGCAGCGCATCGCATGGCCGGTCTGCTCGGGCTGGTCACCAGCCATGCCCAGCGCCGCATGCATCTGGGCTATCGCCTTGCCGAACTGGTCGCGCCGGTAGGAGCGCTGGCGGCGGGCACGCGGCTGCGCGGCCATGAATTTCATTACTCGACGGTCGTCGAACAGACCGACGCACCGCTCGCTTATGTCACCGACGCTGACGGCGCAGCGGTCGCCGAAACCGGCTCGCGGCGCGGCCGCGTCACCGGCAGCTATTTTCATATGATCGCCACCGCACAATGACCGGCTTTGTTTCCTTTGTCGGCGCAGGCCCCGGCGATCCCGAATTGCTGACGCTGAAGGGCCTGTCGCGGCTGCAACAGGCCGATGCCGTGCTGTTCGACGATCTCGCCTCCGGTGCGATGCTCGACCACATCCGCGCCGGTACGACCTTGATCGATGTCGGCAAACGCGCCGGACGCCCCTCCCCCAGCCAGGCCGAAGTGAACCGCTTGCTCGTCGCCCATGCTGCCACGGGTGGGCGTGTGGTGCGGCTAAAGTCGGGCGACGCCGGGATCTTCGGTCGGCTGGAGGAGGAGATCGAAGCGTTGCGGCTGGCGAACATCCCCTTCGAGATCATTGCCGGCGTCAGTTCGGCCAGCGCAGCGGCGGCGGCGGCGGCGATCCCGCTCACGCGGCGGGCGCTGGCGCGGCGCGTTCAGTTCATCACTGGGCACGATGCGACCGGGGCGCTGCCGCACGACCTCAATCTGGCGGCGCTCGCCGATGCCGAGGCGACGACGGTGGTGTTCATGCCCAAGCGCACCTTCCCCGCGCTGGCCACGCGTCTGATCGCCGCCGGATTGCCGCCGCAGACACCCGCGTTGCTGGCCGAAAATGTCGGCCATGCCAGTCAGCGGATAACGCGCAGCTCGGTCGCCGCGCTGGCCGATGCGCTGACCACGGGCGCGGGATCGGCCCCCGCGCTGATCCTCTATGGCCCGTTGATGGAGGACGCATGATCGATCTCGACCTGATCGGCATCGCCACCGGCAATCCCGACCATCTGACCGCGCAGGCGGTGCAGGCGATGAACAGCGCCGACCTGATCCTGCTGCCGCGCAAGGGCGATGCCAAATCCGACCTGATCGACCTGCGCCGCGCGATCTGCGCGCGGGTGCTGACCGGGCCGACGCGGATCGTCGCCTTCGACATGCCGGTGCGCGCAGCAGGCGGGGACTATGCCCACGCCGTCGACGACTGGCACGACGCCATCGCCGCCGCATGGCGCGCTCAGATCGTGGCGCATTTGCCCGAGGGCGGGCGGCTGGCGCTGCTCGTCTGGGGCGATCCCGCGCTCTATGACAGCAGCTTGCGCATCGCGGAGCGGTTGCGGGCGAGCGGCCTGCCGCTCCGCGTGCGCGTCGTGCCGGGACTGACCAGCCTGCAGCTGCTCACCGCCGCGCACGCCATCCCGCTCAATGCCCTCGCGGGTGCCGTCACGATCACCACCGGGCGGTTATTGCGCGCCTGTGGCTGGCCCGACGCGGCCGACACGGTTGTGGTTATGCTCGACAGCGGCTGCGCGTTCGAGGTGCTGGAGCCGGAGGGCATTTCGATCTGGTGGGGTGCCTATGTCGGGATGCCACAGGAAACGCTGATCCACGGACCGCTCGCCACCGTCGCGCCGCGCATTGCCGCCGCGCGAGCCAACCTGCGCGCGCGCAATGGCTGGATCATGGATATCTATCTCTTACGAAAGAACCGCGCCGATGTCGCTTGACCCCGAAGACGCTGCGTCGGCGAACGAAGCGCGGCACACCGAGAAGATGCGCAAAAAACAGGCCGCGCAAGCCAGGATCGTCGCGGGGAAGACCCGCGAAAAGGGCCTCCTGATCGTCCACACCGGCAAAGGCAAGGGCAAGACCAGCGCCGCGCTGGGCATGGTCGTGCGCGCGATCGGGCACGGCATGAAGGTGGGCGTCGTCCAGTTTGTGAAGGGCGCGATGCAGACCGGGGAAGCGCGCGTCTTCGCCGCCTTTCCCGACAATGTCGAATTCAAGCCGATGGGCGAGGGCTTCACCTGGGACACGCAGGACCGCGCGCGCGATATCGCCGCCGCGCGCCGTGCGTGGGACGAAGTGCAGCGCATGATCGCGGACCCCGCCTATCACATGGTGCTGGCCGACGAGATGAACATCGCGTTGCGTTACGAGTATCTGCCGCTCGACGAGGTGCTGGCGGTGCTCGCTGCCAAGCCCGAGAGGAAGCACGTCATCGTCACCGGCCGCAATGCGCCCGAGGCGCTGATCGACGCAGCCGATCTCGTCACCGACATGACGATGGTCAAGCACCCGTTCCGCGCGGGCGTAAAGGCGCAGGCGGGGATCGAATTTTGACCGAAGGACCGCCCGCCTTCGATGTCGCGTTTCAGGCGCGCTTCGGCAACCTGCTGCGCTGGCGACGCGATGTGCGCCATTTCGATCCGCGCGCGGTGGCGGAAGCGGACATACGCGCCATCCTGCATTCGGCCGCTTTCGCGCCGTCGGTCGGCAATGCGCAGCCGTGGCGCTTCGTGCGGGTGCGCACGCGTGCACTGCGCGACGCGCTGGCCATCCATGTCGATGCGCAAAAGGCCGAAGCGGCAACGCGTTATCGCGGCACCGAACGGTACGATCGCTATCAGGCGCTGAAGCTGCACGGCTTGCGCGAGGCCCCCGAAGTGCTGGCGGTCTTCTGCGACGAGCAACCCGCCGCCGGGCACGGCCTCGGCGTCGCGACCATGCCCGAAATGCTGCGCTATTCGTGCGTCATGGCGATCCACACGCTGTGGCTGACGGCGCGGCTGCGCGGCATCGGCATGGGCTGGGTATCGATCGTGGATCCGCTGGAGGTTCAGGCGCTGCTCGACGTGCCGACGGACTGGTCGCTGATTGCAGTGTTGTGTGTCGGCTACCCGAGCGAGGCCTCCCTTACGCCCGAACTCGAACGGCACGGCTGGCAGGCACGCGAACCCATGGACGACCGGATTTTTGAACGATGACCGCCACAGGAAAGACCCCGACCTTATGCTGACCCCCGTCGAGGATGGCCCCGCCATCGTCGCCTGCAACACCTGTCGCCACAGCGCCGATGCGAAAGAGGATGCGGTCGGCCTGCGCGGCGGCGCGCGGCTGGTCGCGGCGTTACGCGAAGCACAGGCTGGTGACCCACGCTATGCAGGCATCGCCGTGCAGGAAATGCCGTGCCTGTTCGCCTGTGCCGAATTCTGCACCGTGCATCTGCGCGCGCCGGGCAAGGTCGGCTATGTGCTGGGCCGGTTCACGCCGGATGCCGATGCCGCAACCGCCTTGCTCGACTACGCGCTGGCCTATGCCGAGAGCGAGCATGGCCGCGTGCCCTTCAAAGAGTGGCCGCAGGGCGTGAAGGGGCATTTCATCACCCGCACGCCACCGCCGGGCTTTGTCGCGCAATGAGCGGTTTTGCCACACCCGCCGCGTTCGATGCCGCGCTGGCCAATTTACCCGAGCCCGATGCGACGGCAATTGCGCAAGCACGCGCGCGGCAAGCGGCATTGACCAAGCCACCGGGGTCGCTCGGCCGTCTGGAGGATCTCGCGCTGTTCATGGCCGGGTGGCAGGGCACCGCGCGACCGCGCATCGCGCACGGGCGCGCCGCCATTTTCGCCGGCAATCACGGCTTTGTCGCGCATGGCGTCAGCGCCTTTCCCGCCAGCGTCACCCAGGCGATGGTCGCCAATTTCGCGAAGGGCGGCGCGGCGATCAATGCCCTGGCGGCGGCGGCGGGGCTGGAGCTTTCGGTGGTCGCGCTGGAGCTCGATCGTCCGACGGCTGATTTCACGCAAAGCCCCGCAATGACGGAGGGCGAATGCCTGGCCGCCCTTTCCGCCGGGGCCACCGTGGTTAAGCCGGGGCTCGACCTGCTGGTGGTCGGCGAGATGGGCATCGGCAACACCACCGCCGCCGCCGCCCTGTGCGCGCGCAGCTTCGGGGGTGCGGCGGCGGACTGGGTCGGGCCGGGAACCGGTGTCGACCCGACCGGCATCGCCCGCAAGGTCGCGGTGGTCGAACGCGCGCTGGCGTTCCACGCGGGGGCACCGCGCACCCCCTTTGAAAGGTTGCGACGACTGGGCGGGCGCGAAATCGCCGCGATTGCGGGTGCCATACTTGCCGCGCGGCGGCAGCGCGTGCCGGTGGTGCTCGACGGCTTCATCACCTGCGCCGCGCTGGCACCGCTGGCCGTGCACGCGCCTGCCATCACCGATCACTGTATCGCCGGGCACTGTTCGGCCGAGCCAGGGCATGTCCGCGTGCTGCGCCATTTGGGACTGGAACCGCTGCTATCGCTCGGGATGCGGCTGGGTGAGGGCAGCGGCGGCGCGGTGGCCGTGTCGGTCATCCGCAGCGCGCTCGCCGCGCATAACGGCATGGCGACCTTTGCCGAGGCGGGGGTGGCGGAGGCGTTGTGAGCAGCTTCGTCCTGCATCTCCTGCGGCATGGCGAGCCGGAAGGCGCGGGGCGCTTGATCGGCCACACCGACGCGACCCCGCTGCCGCCTGGCATCGCCGCGTGCGTGGCGCAGGCGCGCGAGCTGGATGTCACGGTGCTGATCGCATCGGACCTGTCGCGCGCCCGGCGTGCGGGCGCGGCAATTTCGGCGATGAGAGGGATCCCGCTAGTGATCGATCCGCGTTGGCGCGAATTGGACTTCGGGCAGTGGGACGGCCTGCCCCCCAACGCAGTGGACGGTGCCGCGCTCTCGCGCTTTTGGGACGATCCCGATGGCTGCGCGCCGCCGGCGGGCGAGCGCTGGTCCGATCTCGTCGGGCGGGTGGCGCGGGCGCTGGCCGATCTGGCGGCGGCTCCAACTCTGGTGGTGACGCACGCCGGGGCGATGCGGGCGGCGCTGGCGGTGCTGTGCGGCTTCGATTCCCGCCAGAGCTGGGCAATCGATCTGCCCTATGCCAGCCTGTTGTCGTTGCGCGTGTGGCCCGGTGAAACGCGCGCTGCGCAGATCATTGGCCTGCGCCCATGAAAAGCCTGCTCCTTGCCATCCAGTTCCTCACCCGGCTGCCCACCCCGCGCGTGGCGGCGAGCGAGCGCGATTTTGCCCGATCGATGCGCTGGTTCCCCGCCGTCGGGCTGATCGTCGGGGCGCTGGTCGCGGGCGCGGCGGGGCTGGGCGCGCAGCTGGATGGCTGGGTGGCGGCGCTGGCGGCGGTAACGGTGTGGGTGGGGGTGACCGGGGCGCTGCATCTCGATGGGCTGGCGGACCTCGCCGATGGCTGCGGCGCTGCGCACAAGGACCGCGCGCGCTTGCTGGCGGTGATGGCGGATCCGCATGTCGGCAGCTTCGGCGTGGTCGTGATCGTGCTGCAATTGCTCGCCAAGCTGGTGCTGGTCCACGCCCTGATCGCGGCGGGCGATGTTTTCCCTGCGTTGATCCTGCTGCCCTTTGCCGCGCGCATCGGGCCGCTGGTGTGGGCGCTGTGGCTGCCGCCGCTGCATGCAGGGCTTGGCGCGCGCTTCGTCGAGCATGTGCGCATATCGCACATCGTCGGATGGTCCGTCCTGCTCGCGGCCAGCGCCGTGGCGGTGCCCGCGATCCTGCTCGTGCTGCCGTTGATTGGCCTGTGGGGCCTGTGGTTGCGGCGAACGCTGGGTGGTGTTTCGGGCGATTGCCACGGCGCGGGGATCGAACTCGTCGAAACCGGGTTACTGGTCGCGATCTTAGTCCTGCGCCATCTGTGACACCGCGACCAGCGCGTCGATGTCGAGATGGATTTCGAGCAAAGCGGCAATCTCGTCCAGTGCCCGGTCAACCGCAGCGTGCTGGTCGATGCCACGGCCCGTCCCCCCGATGCGCGCGAGCCATGCCGCGCGCTGACCGGCAAGATCGAGCAGACCATGGACGTAGCTGCCCGCGATGCGCCCGTCGGCGCTGATCGCACCGTCGCTCCGTCCATCGGCCATGCGGGCAACCGGGCGAGCGGTATCGGGGCCCGTGGTTTCGCCCATATGAATTTCGTAGCCCTGGAACGGCGTACCAAGCGCAGTGCCATTCACCCGCTCCAATGTCTTGCGCCCGGCAAGAACGGTATCGACCTTCAACAGGCCCAGCCCGGGCACGCGGCCGGACGAACCTTCGACCCCGTGTGGATCGCTGATCGTGTCGCCCAGCATTTGATACCCGCCGCACAGGCCCAGCACATGGCCACCGCGCCGGTAGTGCGCCAGAATATCGATGTCCCATCCTTCGGCGCGTAGGAACGCAAGGTCGGCGATGGTCGCCTTCGACCCGGCCAACACCACCATAGCGGCTTCCGCCGGGATTGGCTGTCCGGGCGCGATCATCCGCACCTCCACATCCGGCTCCAGTTTCAGCGGATCGAGATCGTCGAAATTGGCGATACGCGGCGTGATCGGGCAAGCGATGACGATTCGCTGTTGTTCGCTGACGACCGGGCGTTCGAGAATGACCGCATCCTCGCTCGGCAAGCGCGCTGCCGGGGCGAGCCACGGCACCACGCCGAAGCCGCGCCAGCCCGCCAGTTGCTCGATCTGGCGATAGCCGTCCTCGAACAGGGCCGGATCGCCGCGAAACTTGTTGATCAGAAATCCCCGGATCATCGCCGCGTCGTCGGGGTCGATCACCGCGCGCGTGCCAACGATCGCCGCAATCACGCCACCGCGATCGATGTCACCGACCAAGACCACCGGCACTCCGGCCGCGCGCGCAAAGCCCATATTGGCGATATCCCCGGCACGCAGGTTGATCTCGGCAGGCGACCCGGCCCCCTCCACCACCACCACGTCGCATTCGGCGCGCAGCCGGTGGTAGCTCGCCAGCACATCCTCCAGCAGGGCCCCGCGCGCCTGGCGGAAATTGCCCGGGCGCAAGGTGCCGCGCACCTGACCGTGCACGATCAATTGCGATGTATGATCGGCTTGCGGCTTCAGCAGCACCGGATTCATGTCGGTGGTCGGCTCGGTACGGCAGGCGATCGCCTGGGTCGCCTGTGCCCGCCCGATCTCGCCGCCATCGGCAGTGACGGCAGCGTTGTTCGACATGTTCTGCGGCTTGAACGGGCGCACGCGCAGCCCGCGATTGGCAAGCGCGCGGCACAGCCCCGCCACCAGCACCGATTTGCCGACGTCCGAACCCGTCCCCTGCAGCATTACAGCGCCCATGCCAGCCCCCCTGCAATTCCCCACAGCAACAGGCACGCCCGGCGATAGATCGCCAGAGCCCGGCGAATGTCGGCGGCACCCGCATCGCTGCGGCCGCGCGCGCCGATCCAGGGCTTGTCGTACAATACGCCGTCATAAGCGACCGGGCCGACCAGACGCAGATCGAGCGCCCCCGCCATCGCCGCCTCGGTCCACCCGGCATTAGGGGAAGAATGCTTGCCCGCATCGCGCGCCATCGTCCGCCAGCCTTTGCCGGCGGCAAGGCAAATTACCATCCCGGCAAGGCGCGCGGGGATCAGGTTTACCGCATCGTCGATCCGCGCTGCCGCCCAACCGAAGGCGCGCCAACGCTCCTCGCGGTGGCCGATCATGCTGTCGGCTGTGTTGATCGCCTTGTACATCCACACACCCGGCAACCCCAAAACCAGCAACCAGAAAAGCGGCGCGGCAACGCCGTCGCAAAAGCTTTCGGACAGGCTTTCGATCGCGGCACGGCTGACCCCGGCGGCATCGAGAGCATCTGGATCGCGCCCCACGATCTGCGCAACGGCAGTACGCGCGGTGGGCAAGTCCCGTTGCTCGAGCGCCAGGGCAACCGCACGGACATGGTCATCCAGGCTCCGCTGCGCCAGCGCCGGAAAGGCCAGCAACGCGCAGGCCAGCCACCCGACCGGGCCAAGCCCCTCCAACACTGCCCGTTGCAGCAACCAGCTCGCCCCACCGACCGTCCCGATCAGCAGCGCCATCGTGAGAACCCCCAGCGTCCGGCGCGACGCAAAGGAACGGTCGGGACGGTTCCATGCCTGCTCACACCCGTCGAGCATCCGGGCGAACAGGCCGATCGGGTGACCGATCCGCCGGTACAGCCATGCGGGCCACCCGATCGCCGCATCGAGGGCCAGCGCCACCAGCGCGACCGGTTCAGCCACCGGCCAGAGCCCGATCGAGGCGCGCGAGATCTCCGCGCGACGCTGGCACACCCAGCCGCAACCAGCGCGGATCATAGTCGAAGGGTCGCGTCAGAATGCCGGTACGCGCCAGGCGGTCGAACAACGCGCTCGCCTCACACTGCACCAGCCGGAACTGCGGCGATGCGCCGATCGGCTCCAGTCCGTGGCGGCGCAACACGCGATCCAGCGCCGCTACACGCTCGAACAGGGCAGCGCGGGCGCTGGCGATCCAACCACTATCACCATAAGCCGCCGTGCCGATCGCGATCGCAGCGGCGGACAGCGGCCAACTGCCGACGGTCTCGCGCCAGCGCGCGATTATTGCAGGCGGCCCCACGCCAAAGCCCAGGCGCACGCCCGCCAGACCGAAGAACTTGCCGAACGAACGCGTCACCAGCACCGGCTCGTTCCCGTCGAGCAACGGCACGATGCTGCCGCCGTCCTCCGCATCGATGAACGCCTCATCGACCACCAGCCACCCGCCGCTGCGCGCCAGCCGCCACGCCAGCGCCATCACATCGGCAGGCGCAAGCAAGCGCCCATCGGGGTTCGAGGGGTTAGCCAGCACGATCGTGCCGCCCTGCGCCGCCCTCTCCATCGCGGCTTCGAAGGAAATAGGGGCGCTCCCCGGCAACGCTTCGGCATGGGTGCGATAGCCCGGCCAGATGTGGCGGAAGGGCCCGGGGAGACCCAGCGTCGCTAAACCGCGCAAGCCGAATTCGGTGCCGGGCAGCGCCAGAACCTGCGGCCCCCGCGCCGCGAAATAGCGCATGGCGGTCGTTTCAAGCGCATGAAGCGCGGCGTCGTCCGGCAAGCGCGTCCAGTCGAAGGTCAGCGCGTCGGCCCCCGGCCATGGCTCTGGGTTGATCCCGGTCGATAAATCCAGCCACGGTGTCGGCGCGTCGCGATAATGGAGCTGCGCTTCCGCAAGCCGACCGCCATGTATCGTCCATTCCCGCAAGCGCGCATTATCCTGTCGTCTGGTCCTACCCGCGCTCGATCGAACGGTGCAGAGTGCCGCGTCCGCGCTATAGGGCAACGGGACTCTGTTGGAACCGCCAAAGCGATGTCGATTGCATTCACACGGACACAATTGATCCTGGGCGGCGCGCGCTCGGGCAAGAGCGCCTTTGGCCAGCGCCAGGCGGAAGACCTCCCGGGGACGCTGCTCTATGTGGCCACCGCGCAAGCGCTCGATAGCGAGATGGACGATCGCATCGCGCGGCATCGCGCCGAACGGGGGGGGCGCTGGCAAACGCTCGAGGCACCGCTCGCGCTGGCCGAGGCGATTGCCGCGCACAGTCGCCCCGAAACCGTCCTGCTGATCGATTGCCTGACGCTATGGGCTTCCAACCTGTTGTTCGCAGAGGCTGATCTGGCCTCCGCGATCGACCACCTCACCGCCGCTATCGCCGCTGCGCCGGGAAAAATCCTGCTCGTATCCAATGAAGTCGGCCTCGGCATCGTGCCCGACAATGCGCTCGCGCGCCGCTTTCGCGACATGGCTGGCACGATCAACCAGGCGATCGCGCGCACCGTCGATTCGGTGGTGTTCGTCGCCGCCGGCTTGCCGTTGGTGCTGAAATAGCCCTGCAGGGCGTGGTGGGCGATGACGGGCTCGAACCGCCGACATTCTCGGTGTAAACGAGACGCTCTACCAACTGAGCTAATCGCCCGCGAACCCGCTTGCGGGAACGAAGAAGCGCCCTGTGCCATCACCCGGCCGACACTGCAAGCCTCCGCACCCACGCCGCCTTACGATTACGCAATGGCAGCGCCGATCCGTTGCACCGCCCCGACATAAGCGCGCATCGCCGCACTCGCGCGGGCGGACAGCGCCATATAGGCGCGGCGGCGATCGAACGGGTCGGGCTGACGCTCGAACAGCCCGGCATCGGTGAGTTTGGCGATCCAGCGCAACGCGGTGGTCGGCGCAACGGCGGCGGCGATGCAGAGGCTGGAGACCGAGACCTGCGACCGCTCCAGCTCGGCGGCGAAGAGATCGAGCAGCATGTCCCATGCCGGGTCCTCGAACAAGCCGCCCGCAAAATGCTGGTCGCGCAAGCGCCGCGCGCGAATCGCGTCGCGAATCTCGCGCGCGGTGATATCGGGTGCGGCTGCCGCGCTTGGGGCTGGGCCGCGATAGCGCATGCCATGCTCGCCGACATAGCCCGTCTCCCGCGCGGACTCGCGCCCGGGTTCGCGTCCGGACTCGCGCAGTGTCGGATCGGCTACATCCCCCGCCAACCGCGCCAGCGTCTCGGCGATTCGCGCGACCTGCTCGTGCAATTGCCGCAATCGCTCGGCTTCAGCCTCACGGCCACTATCGCGGACCCCGCCAGCGCCGCCGCCCGCGACGATCACGGCAGCGACATATTCGGCCATCGTCGGCGCGCATAGCAGCTCGATCCCAGGGGCCGCGAGCGCCGCCGAAATGCTGTCGATCTGCTCGAAATCGAGCACGATGATCACCCGTTGGCCCCCGCCCCGGGCGAACGCGTCGAGCAAGGGCAGGACCACCGCAAGCTCCGCCTCGCCCACTCCGCGGGCGTCCGCCACGACAATTCCCGCCGACCCCGGCTGATTGAGGCGCTCGGTGGCACCGCGCCAGTCGGTCCACGCCCGGCTCCCGCCGCGAACGGCGTCGAACACCTCCTCCACAGCCGCGCGGTGCCGCTCTTCTACGATCGCCAGAATATCCGGGGCCCGGTGCCAATCCGCGCTGGTTGGGAACGTTCCCCCGGTCGCTCGTCCATCGTCGCCCATCGCTGCCGCTCCGCTACGCCGGGCTAGCGCCGCGGCTGAGTACGCAAATTACGTATACCCGCGCGGCGGAACAGCGAAAGCCGACCCATTTCGGGGGAAAAGCCCGGCCAAAGCTGCGTATTTGCGTGTCTTTGCTCCGTAACGGAGCAAAGCCTCAGCGTTCATTCGTAGACGGCAGCGATGTCGGCAAAGTCATCCTCGCGCAATCCGGTCGCCGCCGCGCCCGCCACACCCGCCGCCAGCGTGATCCAGAGCGTCATCAGCACCGCACCGAGCACCCAGCCCAATATGGTCAGGCCGGTAATCGCCCCGAATTGCTGCTCCATCTGGTGCCGCTGTGCGGCCTGCACCGCCTCGGGGCGGAAGCCGCCCTGTGCCATCTCCGCAATGTAGCTGCCCTGGGTAATAGCAAGCACCACCACCGACACCACGGTCACGATCAGCCCGACCACGAAATAGGCCCCGAACAGCGTCCAGAACCGCCCCTTCGTCAGGTTCCACGATTCGCCGATCATGATCTTGCCGCGCTGCATCGTCAGCGCGAAGGCGAGCGAGAAGCGCACATAGAAGAAGATCAGCACCGCAAACACGATCAAACCAAGAAGGACGAACACCGGCACCGCCGCCGCGCGCGCCGCAACCGCCACCACACCGCCGATCACGCCAATCACCAGCGCCAGCAGCACGTACAGCAGAAAGAAGCCGACCGAGAGCACCAGCGCCACCAGCACCATACGCACTTCGTCCATGCCGAGACGCAGATAGGCAAAGCCGCTTTCCGCCGGGCGCACAGCGGCGCGCAACGCGGCTGTGTACAGCACCAGCAGGCCGATCATCAGCAGCAGGTACAGGCCGAACATCTGGCTCATCCCCGCCATCGCCACGGCCGGATTGGGTGCGCTACCCGCCGCTTGCGCCGCGATCAGCCCCGCCATCGCCGGGCGCAGCGCCAGCACGACGGCGACGTTCATCACCAGATACAGACCAGCCCAAACCGCCACCGCGCCGACCCGCTCCCGGATCAGGCGAAAACCTCCGCCGATAATATCGCCAACCGTCACCATCGCCCAAACCCCCGTTCGCGTTTCAGATCAACAGTTTGGCTGAAGTACGCTGGCTTAGTCCAGCGATTTGACGATCTCTTCGACCATCTTCTTGGCGTCGCCCAGCAGCATCATGGTGTTGTCCATGTAGAACACGTCATTGTCGACGCCCGCATAGCCGACCCCGCCCATCGAACGCTTGATGAACAGCACCGTCTTGGCCTTGCCGACATCGAGCACGGGCATGCCGTAAATCGGAGAAGTCTTGTCGGTCTTGGCCGCGGGGTTAGTCACGTCGTTCGCGCCGATCACGAAAGCGACGTCGGTCTGCGCGAATTCGCTGTTGATATCCTCCAGCTCGAACACGTCGTCATACGGCACGTTTGCTTCGGCCAGCAGCACGTTCATGTGGCCCGGCATACGCCCGGCCACGGGATGGATCGCATATTTCACGCGCACGCCATGGGCCTTCAACTTGTCGCCCATTTCGCGCAACGCATGCTGCGCCTGGCTGACCGCCATGCCGTAACCCGGCACGATGATAACCTGTTCGGCCTGTTCGAGCAGGAAGGCGGCGTCCTCGGCCGATCCGCGCTTCCACGGCCGCTGCTCCTTGGGCGCGCCGCCCGCCGTCGCGGTTTCGCCGCCAAAGCCGCCCGCGATCACGCTGAGGAAGCTGCGGTTCATCGCCTTGCACATGATGTAGCTGAGGATCGCGCCCGACGACCCGACCAGCGCGCCGGTGATGATCATCGCGGTGTTGTGCAGCGTGAAGCCCATCGCCGCCGCCGCCCAGCCCGAATAGGAGTTGAGCATCGACACCACCACCGGCATGTCCGCCCCGCCGATCGGCACGATCAGCAGGAAGCCGATTGCGAAGCTGAGCACGGTGATCGTCCAGAACACCCATGCGCTCTGGTCGACGGTGAAATAGCCGACCAGCCCCAGGATCGCGGCGAGCACGCCGAGGTTGATCACATGCCGCCCCGGCACCAGGATCGGCGCGCCGCCCATATTGCCGTTGAGTTTCAGGAAGGCGATGACCGAGCCCGAAAAGGTGATAGCGCCGATCGCGACGCCGAGGCCCATTTCGATGCGGCTTTGCGGGAAGATCAGGCCATCCACGGCAATGCCAAACGCACCCGGATTGAGGTAGGCCGCGCATGCCACCAGCACCGCCGCCAGCCCGACGAGCGAGTGGAAGGCGGCGACAAGCTGCGGCATGTCGGTCATCGCGATCTTGCGCGCCGTGGTGATGCCGATCGCCGCGCCGATGCCGATTGCTGCGAGGATTTCGATCAATGTCAGGCCGTCAACGTGCGCGATGAAGCCCAATTGACCGAAGTCTTGATAATCTTTGAAAGGCACATGCGTCACCAGCGTCGTCACCACCGCGATGGTCATGCCGATGATGCCCATGCGGTTGCCGCGCTGGCTCGTCGCCGGGCTGGACAGCCCGCGCAGCGCGAGGATGAAGCACACCCCCGCGACGAGGTAAGCGAGCGATGCCCAGGGATTGACCGTTATCTGTTCCACTTGCCTTCAACCCCTTACCGTCACCCCGACCTTGTGCCGGGGTCCACCGCGCCATCAGCCCCGGCGTCAGTGGATGAGTGGACCCCGGCATAAAGCCGGGGTGACGAAATCAATGTTTGGCGGCCGCGCTCGGCACCTTCTTCTTGTACATCGCCAGCATCCGCGCGGTGACGGCGAAGCCACCGAAGATGTTGACGCTCGCCAGCACCACCGCGAGCAGCCCGAGCCATTTCGACGTCGCCCCGCCCTCACCGATCCCGGCCGCCGCCGCCGCGATCAGCGCGCCGACGATGATCACCGAGGAAATCGCATTGGTCACCGCCATCAACGGCGTGTGTAGGGCGGGGGTGACCGACCAGACGACATAATAGCCGACGAAACAGGCCATCACGAAGATCGAAAGGATCGAGATAAAGTCCATGGCCGATCAGAACCTCTCAAATTTCAGGATGCTCGCCCGTATCGCAGAGAAAAAAGAAGAAATGCGGGCGGGCTTGCACCCGATCACGGGTAGCGAAACCGGGGGGTGTAGGACAGCAGCGCTCATACCGCCGGGAGCAACCGCGCGTTGACGATCTTGCCGCCTTGCGTCAGCCGGATCGCATCGCCGATCTCGGCATCGAGCACGGGCTTGCCCGCCTCCTTGTCCCAAAAGGCGCTGAGGAAATTGAACAAATTGCGCGAGAACAAGGCCGAGGCATCCGCCGCCAGCCGCGACGCGACATTGCGGTGGCCGACGATCGATACGCCGCTCACCACCACGGTTTCGCCCGCCACCGCGCCCTCGACATTGCCGCCGCTTTCGACCGCGAGATCGACAATCACCGACCCCGGCCGCATGCTCGCCACCTGCGCCGCCGAAATCAGCCGTGGCGCGGGGCGTCCCGGAATCAGCGCCGTCGTAATGACGATGTCCTGCTTGGCGATGTGCGACGACACCAGTTCGGCCTGCGCCGCCTGATATTCCGGGCTCATCTCGCCGGCATAGCCGCCCGAGCCTTCGCCCTCGATCCCCGCAACGCTTTCGACGAAGACGGGCTTCGCCCCCAGCGACAGGATCTGCTCCTTGGTCGCCGAGCGCACGTCGGTCGCCGAGACCTGCGCGCCGAGGCGCCGTGCGGTGGCGATCGCCTGCAACCCGGCAACGCCCACGCCCATCACGAACACGCGCGCGGCGGAGACGGTGCCCGCTGCCGTCATCATCATCGGAAAGGCGCGGCCATAGACGCTGGCCGCATCGAGCACCGCTTTGTAGCCTGCGAGATTCGACTGCGACGACAGGATATCCATCGATTGCGCGCGCGTAATGCGCGGCATGAATTCCATCGCCAGCGCTTCGAGGCCCGCAGCGGCATAGCCCTCGATCCGCGCACGGTCGGCAAAGGGGTTGAGCGCGGCGGCAAGCCATGCGCCGGGAGCGACACCGCTCAGCGTATCGGCGGCAGGCCCCTGCACCGCCAGCACGATCTCGGCCCCCGCCAAGGTCGCCGCGCGGTCTCCCAGCGTTGCACCCGCGGCGGCATAATCGGCATCGGCGATCGAGGCGGTCAGCCCCGCGCCGCTTTCGACCGCGACGCTCGCGCCGAGCGCGATGAATTTTTTGACGGTTTCCGGAGTGGCGGCAACGCGGCGCTCGCCCTCGGCGGTTTCACGCAGGACAGCGATCTTCACGCTTATTTGCCCGAGATCAGCCACACCACCACGAACGCGATGATGAAGCACGCGATCGCACCATATTTCAGGACAGCAATGACCTTTTCATAGGTCGCGCGGTGAACTTGCAGCTCGCTATCGGCAGCCATCGTTTCTCCCCTCGAAGATCCGGGGTTACCCCCGCTTCGGACCCGTGCTTAGCCCGCGCAGGCTAGCCCCTCAACCCCTCATAGGTTTGTTACAGCGCTACCTTGGTATCGGTCGACTTTGTCCCACCCGTCCCATGACGGGGCGTTTAAGCCCGCTTTCATACCTTGTCGCTATGGCTGGCGGCTGGATTTGGCACGCATTGGGGTAAAGCATGACGCGCAACGGACAGCGCCTGCTGATGTTGATCGACGACGAACCTGCGCAGCGCCGCCTAGTCGCGGCGATCGCGGTGCGGCGCGGTTGGCGCGCGGTGTTCGCAGCCGACGGCGAAATGGCGATCGCGATGCTGGGCACGCCGGACGGGATGCAGCTCGATGCCGTGCTGCTCGACCAATGGGCCCCCGAGGCCGATCCGACCGCCCTCATCGAGGAAATCCGCACCCGCCGCCCCGATCTGCCGCTGCTGTTGCTGACCGCCAATGGCTCGGTCGCGCAGGCCGTCGCCGCAATGCGCAGCGGTGCCACCGATTTTCTGGTGAAACCGCTCGCGCCCGAACGGCTGCTTGGCGCGCTCGACGCGGCGGTCGCGGGCAAGGCGGCGGGTGAATTGCGACCATTGACCGAAAAGATCCCGGCGCTGCTGGCGTTTGACGAGATCGTCGGTTCCGCGCCGGATTTCCGGGCCGCGCTCGCCATCGCTGCCAAAGCGGCGCGGGCGCGCGTGCCGGTGCTGCTGGAGGGCGAGAGCGGCGTCGGCAAGGAAGTCGTCGCCGAGGCGATCCATGCCGCGTCGCCGCGCAACAAGAAGCCGATGGTCGCGGTCAATTGCGGTGCCTTGCCGCCCAACCTCGTCGAATCCGAGCTGTTCGGCCATGAAAAGGGCGCGTTTACCGGCGCGTTCGAGCGCAAGATCGGCCGCTTCCAACTCGCCGATGGCGGGACGCTGTTCCTCGACGAAATCGGTGAAATGCCGCTCGATGCGCAGGTCAAATTGCTGCGCGTGCTGCAATCGGGCGAGATCCAGCCGATCGGCGCACGCCACGTCCGCGAAGTCGATGTTCGCGTCATCGCCGCCACCAACAAGCGCTTGATCGAGGAAGTCGAGGCCGGGCGCTTCCGCGAAGACCTCTATTACCGCCTCAACGTCGTGCAGGTGACGATCCCGCCTTTGCGCGAACGCACCGGCGATATTCCGGCGCTCGCCCGCCATCTGCTCGCGCGGATCGCGCAACAGCCGGGGTTGCGCCAGCTTGGCATCACCGACGATGCGCTCGCCTTGCTGGGACGGTATGACTGGCCCGGCAACGTGCGCCAGCTCCAGAACGCCTTGTTTCGCGCCGCCGTGCTGTGCGACGGATCGGCGCTGACGCGCGCGGACTTCCCGCAGATCGCGGCGCTTGGCGGGCAGCGCCACACCACGCCGACCCCGGTGCCGATGGCGACCAGCGGCGGCGTCACGCTGTTCCATGCCGATGGCAATTTGCGCGCGCTCGAGGAAATCGAGGCCGATGTCATCCGCCTTGCGATCGGCCATTATCGCGGGCGCATGACCGAAGTGGCGCGACGGCTCGGCATCGGCCGCTCGACGCTGTACCGCAAGCTTGGCGAATTGGGGATCGACAACGCCGCAGCCTAACCGCGCCTGTACGATCGCTTCACCGCAAATTCAGGGCCGATGCGGAAATATCCGCAGCGCTGTGTGTTACAGCGTCGAGGAGATTACCCATGTCGAAGAAATCCGTTTTCGCGGCGCTGGCCGCGCTCTCGCTGGTCCCGGCGGCCATGCCGACCATGGCCGTCGCGCAGGATCGTGACGACCGTCGCTATGATCGTCGCGACGATCAGCGGACCTATCGCGGCGAGGACGGCCGTTATTATCGCTGCAAACGCAGCAGCGGCACCACCGGAGCAATCGCCGGTGGCGTTGGCGGCGCGGTCGCGGGCAATGTGCTCGGCGGCGGCGTGCTCGGCACGCTGGCGGGCGGCGTTGGCGGTGCCCTGCTCGGCAAGCATCTCGACAAGAAGCATGACGCGGCACAGAATCGCAAGAACGGCTGCTGATTGTGGTGGGGCGGTAGGCGACTACCGCCCTTTTCCTACCAGAGGATCCCTTTGACGGGACGCATCGGTTCGGGGGCTGGATCGCCCAGCGCTTGCAGCAAGTCGATCTCGATCGTGCGGCACATCGCGCTCAGCGGCACGTCGTGCACGGTATTGGCGAAGGGATCGACCAGATCGTCGCCAATGCGCAGCACCGCGAGGAACATCGCCCCCGCCACGGTCGAACCGATCGGCGTGGCAAATTCCAGCGTCTCGACCAGCCCGATCGGCAGCAGCACGCAGAACAGCCGGGTGAACAGCTCGGGGAAGAAGCGGTACTGATTGGGCAAAGGCGTGTTCTTCAACCGCTCCATCCCGCCTTGCGCGTTGGTGATATCGACCAGGATCCGCTCGATCGCCGCTTGTTGCACCGTGTCGATCCAGCCGAGCACGCGCGCATGGTCGATCCGGCGGCCGGTGCCGTCGAGGATGCCATTGGCGGTGTTGGTGCGCGCGAGCGAGGGCTTGGCTTCGTCCGGGGACAGGAAGCGCTCTACCTCGGGCCTGGGGTCCTGCCGCCGCAACTGACAGCGCAGGACGTTCACATAAGTCACATGACGCAGGATGATCGCGCGCTGCAGATCCCGCCCTTCGGCGTCGGGCAGATAACTCCGCACCGTTCGGGCAAGGCTGCGCGAGGCGTTGATCATCGCGCCCCACAGCACGCGCCCCTCCCACCAGCGCTGATAGGCCGAGGTGCTGCGAAAGCCGAGAAACAGCGCCAGCGCCGACCCGAACAGCGTCAACGGCAGCGACGGCGCGTGGAACGGGAGCAAATAATAGCCCCCCGTCACCACCACATCCCAGACGAACAGCACGAGCAGCGGTCGCCACACCTCGGCGAAAATCTGGCGCAGGCGCGGGCCGGAATCGATAATCATGGGCGTCTTCCCTCCAACCTGACGGCTGGGTTAGCCGTGCCGCTAGCGTCCGACCAGTGCCCGATCGCGCAAGCCACGCCAGACGCGCACTGCCTGCGCCGTCTCCGCGACATCATGCACCCGCAGCAGCTGCGCGCCCGCCGCCACCCCCGCCATCGCCAGCGCGATCGATCCGCCCAGGCGCTCGCGCGCGGGCGCTTCATTGGACAGCGCGCCAATCAGGCGTTTGCGGCTGGCACCCAGCAGGATCGGACAGCCAAGGCCGTGCAACAGCGCAAGGCCATTGATCAGCGCGAGATTGTCCGACAGCGATTTGCCAAAGCCAATGCCGGGGTCAACGAGGATCCGGGAGCGGTCCACCCCACCCGCGACCACCGCCGCAATCCGCGCCTCGAGCCAGTCGAACACCTCGAGCAGCACGTCCCGATAGCCGACACTGCCATGGCCGCCCTTGGCCGGATCGGGCGAATGCATCAGCACGACCGGGCATCCGGCCTTCGCCACCACCTCCAGCGCGCGATCATCCCACAATAACGCGGCGACATCGTTGACGATCGCGGCGCCTGCGCCCAGCGCCGCCTCCATCACGCCAGCCTTGCGCGTATCGATCGAAACGAGCGTGCCGCTGCGCGCGAGCCGTTCGATCACCGGCACGACACGCGTGATCTCATCGCCTTCCCACACCGTCGCGGCCCCGGGCCGGGTCGATTCGCCGCCGACGTCGATCAGCGCCGCGCCCGCCTCCGCCATCGCCACGCCCGCACTGGCGGCGGCGGCCGGATCGTCATGAACTGCGCCGCCATCCGAAAAACTGTCGGGCGTCACATTGAGGATGCCCGCAACCATCGGCTGATCGAAGCGCAACGTCCGCTCGCCCAGCACCAAAGGCGCGCGCGGCGCGGTGATCGCGGCGTGGAGCGAGGCAGCACGCTCGTCGCGCAGCAGCGGGCCAAGCTCGGCCACCGGCACGGTGCGCCGCCGCCCGTCCTCAATTACCTCATAAGCGGAGAACCACAGCATCCCGCCCGCCAGCCGCGCGACCGCGCCGTCGCGATCCACCGGGGTATCGACAAACTGGATCGGGCGGAGGTGGAGGGTCATAGTACGTCACCCCGGACTGTTCCGGGGTCCACCGTGGTGCCATCCCCGCGCGATGTTCTTTGCGGCACCGTGGATGCCGGAACAAGTCCGGCATGACGGTGTGCGGCTAAGGCTGGGTCGCCAGCAGATAGGTCTGGCGCAGCACGTCGATCGGCTTCAGCCCCTCGGGCGTTTCATAATGCCAGAAGGTCCAGCCGTTGCAGGCGGGCGCGTTCTGCAGCGTCGAGCCCAATTTGTGGATCGACCCGACCGCGCCGCACACGCTTTCCAAACTGCCATCGGCGCGCACCAGCGCGCGGTGGCGGCGCTTGGCATCGCACAGCACATGACCCGCCGTCAGATACCCATTTTCGACCAGCACGCCGAACGCCACCTTGGGCGCGGCCTTCGGGCTTTGCATCGTCTTGAGCGAGGATTCATCCAGCGGCAGCGCCGCAGCGATGCGTTCGCGCGCGGCGGCGATATAGTCGTCCTCGCGCTCGATCCCGATCCAGCGCCGTCCGAGCCGCTTGGCGACCGCGCCGGTCGTGCCGGTGCCGAAGAACGGATCGAGCACCACGTCGCCCGGCTTGGTGCAGGCAAGCAGGATGCGATAGATCAACGCCTCGGGCTTCTGCGTCGGATGGACCTTGACCCCGTCCTTCTTCAGCCGCTCCTGCCCGCCGCACACCGGAAATTCCCAGTCGCTGCGCATCTGCAATTCGTCGTTCAGCGTCTTCATGCTGCGATAGTTGAAGGTGTATTTGGCCTTCTCGCCCATCGACGCCCAGATCAGCGTTTCATGGGCGTTGGTGAAGCGCGTGCCCTTGAAATTGGGCATCGGGTTGGCCTTGCGCCACACGATGTCGTTGAGGATCCAATAGCCGAGATCCTGGATCGCGGCACCGACCTTGAAGATATTGTGATAGCTGCCGATCACCCAGATCGCGCCATTGTCTTTCAGGATCCGCTTCGCCTCGACCAGCCATTCGCGCGTAAACTTGTCATAGGCGCTGAGCGAATCGAACTTGTCCCATTCGTCGGTCACCGCATCGACATGGCTGCCATCGGGCCGCGACAGGTCGCCGCCGAGCTGCAGATTATAGGGAGGATCGGCGAAGATCAGGTCGACCGATTTGGCCGGCAACGCGCGCATCGCCGCGATGCAATCCCCCTGCAGGATCTGGTCGAGCGGCAATTCGGCCATCGGCACGCGCGGCACCGTGTCGAGCTTCGTCCCGACCCTGATCTTTTCCAAAACGCCCATCATGCCCGCCTTTATTCGCTGTCGCGCGCATCCCTGCGAATGTGGGGACTCCCGTCAAGCGAACATTGGTTAACGAAAACCTCTGCCAAATCGTTAACAAGGCGGAACATTTCGGGAAGCAGGGCAGATGTTGAGTCCGGAGTTATCCACAGGCCCAACCGCTGGGGTGTCGCCGCGAGGACTCACTTGCGATAAAAAAGATGGCCCCGGAACGAATTCCGACCCGAATCACACCAGCAGCGTTTCCCGCGCGCGATAGGCCTCCGCGACCGGCGCGAAGCTGCGGCGGTGGAGCGGACACGGGCCATGCTCGCGCAGCGCGCGCAAATGGTCGGGCGCGCCATAGCCCTTGTTGCTGTGCCAGCCATAATGCGGATGCGCCTCGGCATGCGCGAGCATGATTGTGTCGCGGGTATGCTTGGCGATGATCGAGGCGGCGGCGATCGACAGGCTGATCGAATCGCCCTTCACGATCGGCGTCGCCGCAAAGCCCCATTTGGGCAAGCGGTTGCCATCGACCAGCACATGCCCCGGCGCGCAGCCGAGCGCCTCGACCGCCAGCGTCATCGCCTTCATCGTCGCCCAATAGATATTGAGCGTGTCGATCTCCTCGGCCTCGACAATCCCGATCCCGACGATCGCGCAGGCACGCAACCGGTCATGCAGCCGCGCGCGGTCGGCATGGGCGAGCTTCTTCGAATCATCGATGCCGCGTGGGATACCCTTGGCCGGCAGGATCACCGCAGCGGCGACCACCGGCCCAGCCAGCGGCCCGCGCCCGGCCTCGTCCACCCCGGCGACAGGCGCAAGGCACAGTTTCTCGTGTTTCAGGCTAGGCATCGCGCAAGCGCCATGGCGGATAGCGGCGGTTTTCGCCAGCTTGATAGAGGCAGACCGCATTGCCTGCGGGATCGCGCAGCCGCGCCTCGCGCCAGCCCCAGGGCTGCTCGGTCGGCGGCTGGTCGAACACCACCCCCGCCGTCTGCAATCGCGCGACTTCGGCGTCGAGATCGGCGCATTCGAAAAACACTGTCGGTTCCGCGCCTTGCTCGATCGACAGCGTCGCGCCGCCCGGTGCCTCAAACCGCGCATAATGCGCATCGTCGGTGGCAACGATCTGGGTAAGGCCGAGCGTGCGGTAGAAATCGCACGAGGCAGCATAATCGGACAGACCGAGCGTGATCTGGTTGAGCCGCCGCTCCGGCCCGATATCGAGCCGCACCGCCTGATGCCCCATTGGCCCATGTCCGCCGCCAAGGCCGGGGGCATCGTGCAAGGCAAGCCGAACAAAGTGCCGCGCGCCAGCGATCGCTGCGGTGAGCGACTGCCCCTGTGCCAGCAACGTCGCGATCGCCGACGCCAGCGTGCAGCCGGTGCCGTGGGTGCTGCGGGTTTCGATTCGCGTGGCAGACCAGGACGCGACCTCGCCTTGGGGGCCGATCAACCGATCGACGATCTCGTCCCCTTCGCCATGCCCGCCTTTGACGAGCAAAAATCCCTCTCCCAGCGGGAGAGGGAAGGGGCCCGCGCCGAAGGCGTGGGAAGGGTGAGGGTCTGCTCCAGCCGCCGGGTCACCCTCACCCTTCCGCCGCTTCGCGGCTCCCTCCCTCTCCCGCTGGGAGAGGGATTTTTGCAGTGCCTCCAATTCCGGCAAGTTGGGCGTCACCACCGTCGCGATCCGCATCAACCGCTCGAACGCCGCAATCGTATCGGCATCGGCCAGCACGTCGCCGCTGGTCGCAACCATCACAGGATCGAAGACGATGGGGATGCTTAAGCCCCTCCCTTTCAGGGGAGGGGTTGGGGGTGGGGCCGTGCCTATAGTGGGCGCATCCGGGGAGAGGCCCCACCCCAGCCCCTCCCCTGAAGGGGAGGGGCTAAGGCGTTCAAGATAGTCCGCCACCGCATGCGCGGTCGCCGCCGAGCCGATCATCCCGATCTTCACCGCATCGACCCCAATGTCCGACACGCACGATTCGATCTGCGCGATCACCATCTCGGTCGGTACCGGCAGCACCGCCTGCACGCCCAGCGTATTCTGCGCGGTGATCGCGGTGATCGCGGTCATCGCGTGGCCGCCGAGCATGGTCACCGTCTTGATATCGGCCTGGATGCCAGCGCCCCCACCCGAATCCGACCCCGCGATGATCAGGATGCGCGGGACAAGGCCCCCCTCCCGCGCGCGGGAGGGGTTGGGGGAGTGCCTGTCTTGGTCGGGAAGGTTCGTCACAGGCCCTCCCCTACCCCCTCCCGCGCG
>OFRL01000095.1_pt1 | contig 47891 bp, 39 predicted proteins | sample 1543121 | NCBI WGS metagenome assembly OFRL01 (sample SAMN07774228, study PRJEB24372) | wastewater metagenome | isolation source: Lake Maggiore Cannobio | place: Italy: Cannobio | collected 2016-01
TCAATTGAGACCGTGATTGGCGGCGCCGGCAACGACACCTTTGAGTTTGCCGCCGAGCGCATCAGCTTCGGCGTGATTGACGGCGGCGCGGGCAGCAACACCATCAGCTTTGCCGGCTACACCAGCGGCGTGACGGTGAACCTGGGCGCCAACGTGGTGCCGGCCGTCAGCGTTTACTCCAACATCCAGAACATCACCGGTGGCGCTGGTGCGGACGTGCTGACCGGCGATGCGGGCGTGAACGTGCTGACGGGCGGCGCAGGCAATGATGTGCTGACCGCCGCAGCCGGCAACGACACGCTGTACGGCGGCACCGGCAACGACACGCTCAACGGCAACGAAGGCGATGACACGCTGTATGGCGAGGCTGGTGACGACAGCCTGTACGGCGGCGCGGGTGCGGACACGCTGTACGGCGGCGCGGGTGCGGATCTATTGGACGGCGGCAGCGACAACGACATCTTTGTCTTCGCCAACAGCTTTGGCCTGGACACGCTGGTGGAGCGCAACAACGGCGGCAGCGACCGGCTGGACTTCAGCGCCGTGAGCGCCGCGCTGGACTTCACGGTGGGATCGAGCGTGAAGGTGGCTTACGCACTGGTCGACATGCTGCTCAACATCGTCACCGCCACGGACAGCTTCATTGAGCAGTTCTACGGCGGCAGCAACGGCGATCACTTCCTGATGAGCTTCTCCAGCACCATCGGCTATGCCCTCAATGGCGGTGGCGGCGATGACGTGCTCTTCATTGACATGCTGGACTCCAGCGCGCTGGAGCTGACCAGCAGTGCGGCCGGCAGCGGCAGCGTCCTGCGCACGGGCGCCGGCCTGGCCATCAGCTTCGCCGCGCTGGAGCAGCTGGTGCTGGAGAACCTGCCGCTCGCCACCGTCAACAGCGTGCAGGTGCGCACTGCCTTCCTCAACCCGTTTGTGAGCATGGTGCTGAAGGCCAACGCAGATGTGATGGTGAGCTTCGGTGTGGGCAGCGCATCCGCCAGTGTGAGCGTGGCGCCGCTGGCCAACGCCAGCATGGAAATGCCGGCCAACGGCGACGGCCTGCGCGGCACATTTGTGAGCGCGGTGTCGGTGGTAAACAACGCCAGCACCAGCTATACCGTGCTCTTTGAGCAGCCCGCCAACCTGTCCGGCAGCGAGGCACTGCAGGTGCTGCGCAACAGCGGCGGCGCGTGGACGGTTGCAAGCGGCGCGTGCATCAATACTGACGGGCAGGTGGAAGTGGACGGCACCACGCAGAGCGAGTACGTAATGTTGCGGGCAAACGCATGCAACTAGCAGCAACTGAACAACAGCGCAGCGGCGGGTGCTGCACGCGGGGGCAAGGCTTGTGCACAGCGTTTTGAAAACTTCAATCTGGCAGCGCTGCGGCACTGCATTTTTGGTGGGTGCGCTGCTGCTGGTGGCGTGCAGCCCGGCGCCTTCCGGCATGGTGGCCACAGATGTAAACCAGCTGGCGGCGTTTGAAGCGCTGACGGGCGTGGCTGCGTATGTGCCGGCGGATGCGGAAGACCTGGGCGCAATAGCGCTGGCAGAGCAAGCCGCAGCCGCTGCCGCACCGGCAGCCGCAGATGCGGGCCCGCCAGTGCGCGCGGCCACGCTGAGCGACCTGGTGGGCGATGTGCAGGTGCGCGCCACGGCCACGGCGCCGTTTGCGCCGGCAGTGGCGGGGCTGGAACTGCCGGCCGGCGCAGAGGTAAAGACCGGCGCGGACGGGCGCGTGCGCATCGAGCTGACCGAAGGCACTGTTGTGCGCTTGATTGAGAACAGCCAGTTTGGGCTGGCGGCCGTCAGCCAGGACGCGTCTGATCCCAGCACCAAAGTAACACTCGCGTTTGGCAGTGTATTTGCGGTACTGGCCGGCGGCAGCCTGGATATTGAAACCGCTTCGGGCGTGGCGTCTGTGCGCGGCTCGCAGCTGGGCGTGGGGATTGTGCCGGGTGCTGCGGGCGTGGATGTAAGCTGCATGGAAGGCACGGTGGCGATGGCCACGACCGATGGCGCGGCAGTGCCGGTGCCGCCCGGGCAGCAGGCAGCGGTGGCGCCGGGGCAGGCAGCCACAGTGGCAGAAGTGCCGATAGCCAGCCTGGGCAACTGGATGGAGAGCGTGCCCGAGTCGATTGCGCAAGTGCCGGGAGTGATCTCGCCGGCCACGCAAGTGGGCGTGACGGGCGAGCTGGTTGCGCGCGTAACGGACCGCGTGGGGGAAGCGGGCCTGGCTACTGCGGTGAACGACCTGGCCATCTCCGCGCTGGCGGGCGTGGCGAGTGTGTATGCGCCGGAGCAGATGACGGCAGTGGCCGACCTGGTGCCGGCGACGGCGCTGGCAGCGGTTGTGCAAAATCTGGCGGCGCAGCCGGTGGTGGCGGGTGCGGCTGCGGGTGGCGCTGCGGGCCTGGCCAATCTGGCCACCTCGGCGGACCCGGCCAAGCTGGCCGAGGTGGTGAACGCGGTGAGCTTGGTTGCGCCGGCGGGCGAAGCCGGCGCGCCGAATGCGCTGGGGGCCCTGGCGGAAGCCGCACCGCCGGAGGCAATGGCGAATATGATGGCAGCGGCGGTGGAGCTGGGCATTGGCGGGAGTGCCATGCTGGCGGCGCTGGCCACGGCGGTGCCGGCGGATGTGATGGGCAACATTCTGGTGACGGCGGTGGAGCAGGGCATCGGCGGCGCAGCCATGCTTGGTGCGCTGGCGGGCGCGGCGTCATCGGAAGCACTGGCGGGCATCTTCGGCGCGATGGCAGCTTCGGGGTCCGGCGATGCGCTGGGTGCGCTGGCTGCGGCAGCGCCGCCGGAAGCGCTGGCTGCGATGTTGAATGTGCTTGGAGATCTGGCGGGCGGTGCCGACATTCTGGGCGCGATCAAAGATGCCGGCGGCGCAGCGCTGGCAAACTTATTAGATGCGGCGGTGGAGCTGGCGCCGTTAGCGCCGGTGCAGCTGGCCCCGGTGGAAGTGGCACCGGTGGTGGCACCAGTGGACTTGGCGCCGGTGCAGGCGGTGCAGGCGGTGCAGGAAGTGCAGCAAGTGCAAACCACCAATACGGACACGCAAGACCGGGATGAGGACGAGGACTTTGAAGACCGGCCGCCCGAGGCCGCAGCCGGCCCTGCAGCCGCAGCGCGGCCGCTGGTGCCGTACTGCGCGCCGCGCCTGCCGGCGTGCGCAGTGCCATGAGCACGCGCGCTGCGCTTAGAGCAGCGCGCCGCGCAAATTGCGGTAACATAGCCCCTCGCCCATGCGCGCGGGGCTTTTACTTGCGCAGCGGAGCGCGCCATGCTGGGAAAGTTGTGCCTAACGCTGTTCTCGAATTTGACAGCGCATTGAACTCAATCTGTTTTGAGCAACAGTGTGAAAAACACTCGGTTTCGTAAAGGTTTCCCATATCTAGACCACATTTTGGGTGGTTTGTTTTGCCACATCCACTGTTTTGTAAACCGCTTTTTAGGAAAACTTGTTTGCAACCTCAATAGGTTGTCCCTGGGTAGGTTGAGGAAACTGATCGGTGGTTTAGCATTTAGGCTACCATGTGGGCGGTGCCAGTTGTACATGTAGATCCATTTTGGGAGCTCTGCGGCGCGTTGGTCTGAGGAGCTATAGGCTCTGGCATAGGCCCATTCGGTGAGTATGGTTTTGATGAAGCGTTCAGCCTTGCCATTGGTCCGTGGGGTGGATGGTCTGCTAGCAATGTGGCGCAGACCGCGGTGCTCGCAGGCGTCACGGAATGCGAAGGCCTTGGAGCACGCGCCATTGTCTGTCATGGCGCGGGTGACCGTAATGCCAAGGCTGTGGTAATAAGCGACTGCAGCGCTGAGGAGGGCGACAGCACTTATTGTCTTCAGGTTGGGGAGGATGGCGGTGCAGCTGATGCGGGCGGCATCATCAATACAGACATGCACATATTCCCACCTGACACCCCGGCTCTTGCATTGGCTTCTGCGGTTCCCGCCCAGGCGATGACCGATTCGGTCGAAACCCGCCACTGTCTTGATGTCCAGATGGGTCAACTCGCCAGGATGTTCGCGCACATAGCGCCGCACCGGCTGGGCCGGTTCGAGGTGCGCCAGCCGGGACAGGGCGGCCTTGCGGAGCACCATGCTCACGCTGGCCGCTGATACCCCAGCCTGCAGCGCAATCTGCTTGCCGCACAGGCGCTGTCGCCGCAACACGATGATCGCCTCAACCGTCGTCGCATCGGTCGGCCGATGCAACCGCGGTGGGCGCGACTAGCGATCGTGCATGCCTTGACGCCCCTCCTTCCTGAAGCGCTCGACCCAGCGCGCCACGGTTTTGGCGCAAACGCCATAGACACGTGCTGCCGCGGCCACCGTCAGTCGCCACTCAATCACCGCCAGAGCCTTCTAATCTCGACTTGGCGGAGACAACGGCGCACAGTTATCGATTTTCACTCGCGGCGCTCCTGGGAAACTTGTATGTGGTAGTTCAAACCTCCCCGATCCGCCCCGAATGGACATCCTACTAAAAGCCCATAGCTAGGGTGCCAGCGCCTGGGCGAGGTCTGCAATCAAGTCGTCTGCGTGCTCGAGGCCGATAGAGATACGCAGCAGATCTTCCGGTGTGGTGGAGTGCGCGCCTTCAATGGAAGCACGATGCTCAATCAGGCTTTCGACCGCGCCAAGGCTGGTGGCGCGTGTAAAAAGCTGCACCCGTGCCGCCACGCGGATGGCGGCAGCGCGTCCGCCATGCACTTGCACAGACAGCATTCCACCGAACGCCTGCATTTGGCGGACAGCCACCGCGTGGCCCGGATGGTCTGCAAGGCCCGGGTAGTGCACACTAGCCACCCCCGCATGGTCTGATAAAAATTCGGCAATGCGCAGCGCACTCGCCGATTGCGCCCGCACGCGCAGCGGCAGCGTGGAAATTCCGCGCAGCACCAGCCAGCAATCAAAGGGCGCAGGCACCGCGCCGGCAATTTCCTGCAGTGCGCGGATGCGCTCAAAGATGCCGTCCGCCGCACGCGCCACGACCGCGCCGCCCAGTACATCACTGTGGCCGCTGAGGTACTTTGTGGTGGAATGCACCACCAAGTCGGCGCCGGCCTGCAGCGGATGCTGTAGGGCGGGCGTTGCCCAGGTGCCATCTACTGCGCACAACGCGCCGGCAGCATGCGCAATCTGCGCCACCCGTTCAATGTCAACAATTTTGAGCAGGGGATTGGAGGGCGTCTCAAGCCACAGCAAGCGCGTGTTCGGGCGCAGCGCGGCTTGTATCTTCGCCGGATCACCCATGTCTATGCGGTCAACCTGCAACCCCCACGGCTGCATCACTTCGCGCAGCAGGCGCGCAACGCCGTGGTACAGGTCATCGTGCGCAAGCACATGGTCTCCGGGCCGCAATGCCTGAAACACCGCTGCGCAGGCCGCGCTGCCGGATGCAAACGCCGCTGCACTGGCCCCGCCTTCAAGCGCAGCCAGGCATTCTTCAAGCATTGTGCGGTTGGGGTTGCCACTGCGCGTGTACACGTAGCCGCGCGGGTAGCTGGTGTCTGCTTCGCGCTCAAAGGTGGTGGACAGATGCAGCGGTGGTGCAATTGCACCGGTGGCCGGGTCGATTGTGCGCCCGGCATGCACGGCCATAGTTTCCAGTTTCATGCGCGGTGTTCTCCGGTGAGTGTGATCACGGTGATCTCAGGCGGGCAGTTCCGGCGCAGCGGCAGCATAGCAGCGCCCACTCCGGGGTTCACATACAGCCACATACCGCCAACCCGGTGCAGGCCAAGCACATACTTGCGCCCCATGCGGGTGTGCTTTACGGCTCCCAGCCCCGCCAGGCGCAGCTGGCCGCCATGCGAGTGGCCGGAAAGCTGCAAGGCGATGCGCCCGTCTCCCGCAGCTTCATCAGCATAGTCCGGCTCATGTGCCAGCAGCACTACTGGCGCATCTGCGGGCGCCGCCGCCAGCGCAGCAGGCAGGTTGGCAAACCCCAGCTGCGCGCAGTCCACGCCTGCCAGCCACAGCTGCGCGCCTTCAACTTGCAGCGCTGCGCCGGAGTTGCGCAGCACCGTGACACCGTTGCGCGCCAGCGCCGCTGCCACAGCATCCACGCCGGCGAAATAATCGTGGTTGCCCAGCACGGCGAACACGCCAAGCTTTGCGTGCAGCGCGTTGAGTGTGGTGTCTATGTCCGGGGAGGTGCCATTGCGCGGGTAGCTGGTAAAGTCCACCAAATCCCCCGTGAACACAATCACATCGGCTTGCAGTGCGTTGAGCTGCGCGACCACCTGGGCACCGTCCACCCCGCGCACAAAACAACCCAGATGCAAATCAGAAAACTGCGCAATGCGCAGGCCGTGCAGCGCGGCGGGCAAGCCCGGCAGCTGAATACTCTGTTGGTGCACAACCAGGCTGCCCGGCCGCAGTGTGGCGGCATAGCTCTCGCTGTAGCGGCTGCTTCGGTACCATCTGCCAAGCCGGCGCACAATCGGCCGGTAGACCCGCCCCCAAAAATGTAGATGTTCTGGCATGCTTGGAAATTATCGGCAGGTAAAATACCGGCGCCGCAATCAAATTGATAATATCATGCGCGTGGCTTCATTGTCTGCAAACAAAACGGGAGCGCTGGCGGGCGGCAAGCGGTATTGGTTGCTGGCGCTTGTGCTGCTGGCCGGCGCCGCTGCAGCCGCATGGTGGTGGTGGCAGCCGCGCGCAAACCGGCCGGAGACCATGGCGCGGGTGCTCCGGCTGCGTGCGTGGTTTGCGGACCGTGGCACGCACAGTGCATGGGAAGTGCACGCCGGCCAGCGCTGCGCCAACGCGCCGCTGCTAATGCCCACTAACGGCTTCATTGGCTTTGGGTGGGATGACAGTTTTCGCCCCGGCCATCGCCACAGCGGCTACGACATCTTCAGCCCGCTGGGCGTCGAAAATATGGAGCCGGTAGTTGCGGCGCACGCCGGTTATCTGACGCGTGAGCCAGACTGGATCAGCACCGTCATCATCCGCCATCCAGACTTCGACGGCGTGCAGCCGCGCGCGCAAGTTTGGACCTACTACACCCACATGGCCGCCGCCGATGGACAGCAGTCGTTTGTGGCGCCAGAATTTCCACCGGGCACAAAAGAGGTCTTTGTTACGGCTGGCACAGTGCTCGGAAAACAGGGCACATGGTCCGGCACACAGCACCTGCCCACCGGGTTGCATTTGCATTTTTCAGTTGTGCGCAGCAAAAGTGATGGCGGCTATGCCAACGAAACGCGCATTGACAACACATACGACCCCGGGCCGCTGCTGGGCGTGACGGCGGCTGCCGACGGAGTGCTGCGATGCGCGAACTAGCGCCGCTGTACTACATAACCAGCGCGGGGCTGCCAACGCCAAAGGCGAGCAGCGTGCAGGTGATGCAAATGTGCGCCGGGCTGGCAACACAGGTGCCGACAACTCTGGTGCTGCCGCGCGCGCCAGTACCGCAGCCGGCAGCCAGCCTGCTGCGCCATTACGATGTGCCCGCCAGCTTTTCCGTCTGGCGCCTGCCGCGCCGCGCACATGCGCAGCTATGGCGCATGCATGCCGTGCGGCGCGTGCATGCGCAGCAGCGCGGCGCGTGGCTGTGCTACGCCCGCGGTCGGGATGTGCTGGCTGCATGGCTTGCCCTGCAGCTGGGTGCCCATGCAATTTTTGAAGTGCATGGCCGCCCCGTCTCGCGGCTGGAGCTGCGCTTGCTGCGCAGCGTGGCCGCGCATGCGCACGGCCAATTGGTGGCCATCTCTGCCGAGCTGGCAGCAGTTTACGGGCGTGAATACGGTATTCCCGCACAGCGTTTTATCATCGCGGCGGATGCCGTCAGCCTGGCCCGCTTTACGCCGCAGCTGCAGCGCGCAGAAGCTTGCAGCGCATGCGGCCTTGCTTCGGACGCGCGTTATGCCGTGTATACTGGCGGCTTGTACCCTGGCCGCGGTTTGGAGGCGCTCTTCGCAGCGATGCGCTCGCAAAGCGCGCAGCTTGTGGTGGTGGGCGGCGGCGCGCCCGCCGCTGTGCAACACTGGCGCTCAATTGCATCTGCAGCCGGCGTGCCCGATGCCATATTTACCGGTTATCAACCTCCTGCCCAAATTCCAAACTATCTGCAAGCGGCGGATGTGCTGCTGATGCCTTACGGCGCGCGCACCCTGACGCCCAGCGGCGAAGATACCACTGCATTTATGTCACCCCTAAAAATGTTTGAGTACATGGCGGCTGCACGCCCGATTGTGGCAAGCGATTTGCCGGCACTGCGTGGGACATTGCAGCACGAGCGCAACGCGCTGCTGGTTGCGCCGGATGAAGTGGCGCCGCTGGCGGCTGCCATCGCGCGCGCACTGGCGGACTCCGGGCTGGCGGCGCGCCTGGCTGCAGCGGCGCGGGCCGATGTTGCGCAGCTTAGCTGGGAAGCGCGCGCACGCACGGTGCTGGCCGGTGTTGAATACGGGGTGCAAAGTTGAGCCCGGCTGTGATTGCAAGCGCCGCGCTGGCTGGATGGCCGCAATGAATATTCTGGTTACCGGCGGGCGCGGTACCGTGGGCGCGCCGCTGTGCGCGGAGCTGCGCCGGCGCGGCCACAACGTGTGGGTGTGCGACTTGATGCATGCCCCGGCACCCAACTACATGCGCTGTGATATCGGCGATTCGCGCCAGTTGGCGCGCGTGATGGATGCCGCGCAGCCTGAGCTGGTGTACCACCTCGCCGCGGAGTTTGGGCGCTGGAACGGTGAAGATTACTACGAGCGCGTGTGGGCCACCAACGCCATTGGCACAAAGCATCTGCTGCGCCAGCAGGAGGCGCGCCGCTTTCGGCTGGTGTTCACCAGCAGCTCTGAAGTGTATGGCGATTTTGAGGGGCTGATGAGCGAGGCTGTGCTCGCGCAGCATCCCATCCGCCAGCTGAATGACTACGCCATCTCCAAGTGGGTCAACGAGCAGCAGATTATGAACTCCGCCGACCGGCACGCAACGGAGACGGTGCGCGTGCGGCTCTTCAACACCTACGGCCCGGGCGAGTATTACAACGAGTACCGCAGCGTGGCGTGCCAGTTTATCTACCGCGCGCTGCACGGCCTGCCCTATACCGTGTACCTCAACCACCATCGCACCTCTTCATATATTGATGACACGGTTTGCACGCTTGCCAACCTGGCGGATGCGGGCCGTTTTCTGGCGGGCAATGTTTACAACATTGCCGGTGCCGAATACCACGACATCAAGCAGCTATCGGACTTGGTGCTGCGCCTGACCGGGCGCGACGACAGCCGGGTGCAATATGTGGAGCGCGAGGCGCACAATACGCTTAACAAGCGCGGCGACCTCACCAACGCCAGCCGCGATCTCGGCCACGTGGCGCGCTTTGACCTGGCCGCGGGTGTGCCGCTCACAATTGCGTGGCAGCGCGAAGTGTACGGGGTGCAATGATGCAGGCGCAAAAAATTGTGGTGATTGGCACCGGCTATGTGGGCCTGCCGGCTGCACTGCTGCTGGCGCGCGCCGGCCACTCGGTGGTGGGCGTAGACATCAACGACAACATTGTGCGCGCCATCAATGATGGTGTGCTGCATATCAATGAAGCTGCGCTGCAAGCCATCATGGATGAGCCGGCGGTGCGCGCAAACCTGACGGCGCAGGCCACGCCCTGCGCAGCCGATGTTTTTTTCATTGCGGTGCCCAGCCCGCTGGACCAGCGCAAGAAGGTGGCGGACCTGAGCATGGTTGTGGCAGCCGTTGAAGGTTTGGTGCCATATCTGCGCGCGGGCAATCTGGTGGTGCTCGAGTCCACCGTGCCGCCGCTCACTTGCCGCGAGCTGCTCACGCCCATTCTTGAGCGCTCTGGCCTGAAAGTCGGCGAGAACCTTTTTCTGGCGCATTGCCCGGAGCGCATTCTGCCCGGTGATGTGTTTTATGAAATTGTGCACAACGACCGCATCATCGGTGCGCGCGATGCGCATTCCCGCAAGCTGGCTGCTGCGGTGTACAGCAGCTTTGTAAAGGGCGAGCTGCTTGAGACCGACGATGTGACCGCCGAGCTGTGCAAGTTGATGGAGAACACCTATCGCGATGTGAATATTGCGCTGGCAAACGAGCTGGCTGCAGTTGCGGACACGCTGGGCATTGATGCGCGCGCTGCCATCGCGCTTTCCAACCGCCATCCGCGCGTGAACCTGATGGGGCCCGGCATTGGCGTGGGCGGGCATTGCATTCCCATTGACCCGTGGTTCATCAAGGAAGTTGATCCGGCAAACTCGCGCCTCATCTTTGCGGCGCGCATGGTGAACGATGAGATGCCGCAGCGCGTGGCGGCGCGCGTGCGCCAGTCCGTGCGCGGCGTGCTGGATCCGCGCATCGTTGCGATTGGCGCAGCTTACAAACCAAATACCGAGGACACGCGCGAGAGCCCGGCCGTGCAGGTGGTGGAACTGCTGCGCGCCGATGGATACGAAGTGGCGCATTTTGACCCGCTGGTGAAGGGCATGGCTTACCCGGGTACGCTGGCAGCGGCCTGTGCCGGTGCGGATTGCCTTGTATTGCTGGTGGAGCACACGGTAGTGATGGCAGAGCTGGCAGCCCAGCGCCCGGAAATTGACCGCAATATGCGCACCGCGCAGGTCTTGCGCTTTTAATGCGGCTGGGTTATTATTTGGGCGTATGAACGCAATGTATTTTGGAGGCTACTACTACTTCGGTGCCGCGCTTGCGGCCACCGTCGCTTCGCAGTAAGTAGACTCGAGCCTTTTCGGATGAGTTCACAAGCGCGGAGCAACCCTCCGCGCTTTTTGTTTTGAAGGAGGGGGCGATATGGCAATGATTTGTCGCGGGGTGCGCGGCGCAATCACGGTTGAGCAAAATGCGGCTGAGGATATCCTCAGCGGCACGCGAGAGCTGCTGCAGGCGCTGATTGCTGCGAATGGCATTCTGGTGGAGGATGTGGCCTCTGTGTTTCTAAGCGCGTCACCGGATCTGACAGCCGAGTTTCCGGCGCTGGCAGTGCGCGAGCTGGGCTGGCTGGAGACCGCTGTGCTGTGCACGCACGAGATGCAAGTGCCGCACGGCTTGGAGCGCTGTGTGCGCGTGCTGCTGCATTGGAACACAGAGCGGGCGCTGGGCGAGATCGAACACGTCTACCTGAAGGGTGCGGTGAAGCTGCGGCCGGACCGCGCACCAAAAGCCAAGTGAGTGTTGTGCAGTTTGATTGCCGGTGGATCTGCCGGCAGCTGATTAATGATGCGCAGGCATCCAAGGAGTGATGTGAAATGGTGATCGTAATGCAAGCGGGTGCCACAGCCGCACAGATAGCCGCCGTTGTAGCGCGGGTGGAGCAGGACGGGTTGAAGACGCAGGTTGTGCGCGGCACCGAGCGCAACATCGTTTGTGCGCTGGGTGATGACCGCCTGGTGGACAAGCGCGCTTACGCGGTGCTTGACGGCGTGGAGACTGCAACGCCTATCCTAAAGCCGTTCAAGCTTGCATCGCGCGAGGCGCAGCCGGCGGACAGCACCGTGCACCTCAAAACGCTGCGCGTTGGCGGCCCGACGATTGCGATTGTTGCCGGCCCGTGCTCGGTGGAGAGCCGCACGCAGATGCTGGAAATTGCCCACGCAGTGAAAGAGGCTGGTGCGCATGCATTGCGCGGCGGCGCATTCAAGCCGCGCAGCTCGCCCTACAGCTTTCAGGGCATGGGCGAGGAGGGGCTGGTTATTCTTGCGGAAGCCGGTGCGGCGACCGGCCTGCCAGTGGTGACTGAAGTCATGTCTGCGGAGCAGTTGGTGCTTGTGCAAAAGTATGCGGATGTGCTGCAGATCGGCGCGCGCAACATGCAGAACTATGAGCTGCTGCGCGCCGTGGGTGCCGTCAAGCTGCCCGTGCTGCTCAAGCGTGGACTGATGTCCACCATTGAAGAGCTGCTGATGAGCGCCGAGTACATCCTTTCATCCGGCAATCCGCATGTGATCTTGTGCGAGCGCGGTATTCGCACTTTTGAGAAATACACCCGCAACACCACCGACATCAACGCCATCCCCGTGTTGAAACATATGACGCACCTGCCGGTGATGCTTGACCCCAGCCACGGCGTGGGGCAGTGGGAGTATGTGCCAGCCGTGGCGCGTGCGGCTGTGGCTGCGGGTGCCGACGGCCTGCTGGTTGAAGTGCACAATCATCCTGATCAGGCGCTTTCAGATGGCGCACAAAGCTTGAAGCCCGAGGTGTTTGCGGCATTGGTGAAGGAGTGCCGCGCTGTGGCTGGCATTATCGGCCGCAATTAATTTGTACAAATTGGAGTCGCAATGATCATCGTAATGCGCGCGGGTGCCTCCCGCGAAGAAATTGACAATGTGGTGGTGCGTGTGGAGCGTGACGGCTTCAAGGCGCATCTGAGTGCGGGTGCAGAGCGCACCATCATCGGCCTGATTGGAGATGACCGCCCGCTCGACAAGCAGCTATATGAAGTGCTGCCCGGCGTTGAGAAGGCCATGGCGGTGCTCAAGCCGTTCAAGCTGGCTTCGCGCGAGTTTTCCGCTGCGGATACTTTGGTGACCGTCAAGGGCGTGAGCATTGGCGGCACGCAAGTGGTGCTGATGGCCGGCCCGTGTGCGGTGGAAAGCCGCGGCCAGCTGCTGGAGACGGCGCATGCCGTCAAAGCCGCGGGTGCACAAATGCTGCGCGGCGGCGCATTCAAGCCGCGCAGCTCGCCGTACAGCTTTCAGGGGCTGGGCGAGGATGCGCTGAAGATTTTGGCGGAGGCGCGCGAGCAGACAGGCCTGCCCGTGATCACAGAAATCATGACGCCCGAGCATCTGCCCATGGTTTGCGACTACGTGGACATGCTGCAAATTGGCGCGCGCAATATGCAAAACTACGAGCTGCTCAAGGGCGTTGGCCGCACCACGCTGCCGGTGCTGCTGAAGCGCGGGCTGATGGCGACCATGGAGGAACTGCTGATGAGTGCGGAGTACATCCTTGCCGCCGGCAACCGGCAGGTGGTGTTGTGCGAGCGCGGCATCCGCACTTTTGAAAAGTACACGCGCAACACAACGGACATCAATGCCATCCCGGTGCTCAAGCACCTGACGCATTTGCCGGTGATGCTTGACCCCAGCCACGGGGTTGGCGCTACGCGGTACGTGCTGCCCGTGGCGCGCGCGGGCATTGCTGCGGGTGCGGACGGGCTGCTGGTGGAGGTGCACTGCAATCCGGAAGAAGCCCTCTCGGACGGCGGCCAGAGTCTGCGGCCGGATCAATATTCCGAGCTGGTGCGCCAGGTGCGCGTCATTGCGCGCGCTGTCGAACGCAGTTAATCGCAGCGTATTTATTTACACGGGCTTGCTGTGAATTCAATGCTGGCACTGCACAATGCGCGCATCACCATTGCGGGCATGGGCTTGATGGGGGGCTCGCTGGCACTGGCGCTGCGCGGCAAGTGTGCGCATGTGACCGGTGTGGATGTGGATGCTGCAGCGCGCAGTGCAGCGCTGGCGGGGCAAGTGGTGCCGGCGGTGGAAAGTGACTTGCGCGCTGGCATTGCGGATGCAGATGTGCTGGTACTGGCCACGCCGGTGGGAGTGATCCTGCAGCAATTGCAAGAACTCAAGGCGCACACCGCCGCGCCGCACGCAGCGCTGGTTGTGCTGGATCTGGGGTCCACCAAGACGGAAATTATTGCGGCGATGGAAGCGCTGCCCGCAGCGTGCGACCCGGTGGGCGGGCATCCGATGTGTGGCAAAGAAGTGGCCGGCTTGGAGCACGCGGATGCGGCGCTCTATCACGGCGCAACTTTTGTGCTTGCGCCGCTGGCGCGCACCAGCCCGGCCGCATTGCAGCTGGCGCATGCGGTGGTGGCGGCAGTTGGCGCGCACGCGCTGCTGCTGGACGCTGCGCGCCACGACCAGCTGGCGGCGGCAACCAGCCATGTGCCTTACTTGATTGCGTGCGCATTGATGTCTGCGGCAAGCGCGGCAGCCGTAGATGATGACGCGCTATGGCAGCTTGCGGCCTCGGGTTTCCGCGACACATCGCGCCTTGCTGCCACTTCAGTAAAAATGATGCTGGACATTCTGCGCACCAACCGGGCGCCAGTGCGGGCGGCGCTCATGGCGCAGCGCAGCCAGATTGACCGGCTGGCCGGGCTGCTGGAAGGCGATGAGGCTGCCTTGGCGCAGTTTTTGCAGAGCGTGCGCAGCGAGCGCATGCTGCGTTTCCCGCCCGCCGGCTAACCCTGAATCTTGTGGCAAGAACATTTGCTGCACTCAAAGCGTAAATGAAAATTCACGGACGCGCTGCCAATCTGTGCGGCCCGGTTGCGCTGGCCGGTGATAAATCCATGTCGCACCGCGCTTTGCTGCACGCAGCCCTCAGCCCCGCCCGCAGCACGCTGCGCAATGTGCTGCGGGCCGGTGTCACCGAAGCCATGATTGGCTGCTTGCAGCGCCTTGGCGTGCACATTGAGCAATCCGGCGCCGAACTGCATGTGCAGGGCGGGGCGTGGCGGCCGGTGCCGGACGCGCTGCATTGCGGCAACTCCGGAACGACGCTGCGCTTGCTGCTTGGCGCGATTGCCAGCCAGCCGCTGCGCGCCACACTCGACGGCACCGCCGGCTTGCAGCGCCGCCCCATGCAGCGCCTCGCCGATCCATTGCGCCTGATGGGCGCGCAAATTGACAACAACTTTGCGCCGCTGACGGTGAGCGGCGGCGGGCTGCACGGCATCGAATACGCAATTCCGGTTGCTTCCGCACAAGTAAAAGCCGCGCTGTTGCTTGCTGCCTTGCACGCCAGCGGCCCCACTACCTTGCACGAGCCCGGCCCCTCGCGGGATCACTCGGAGCGCATGCTGCGCGCACTTGGTGTGGATGTGCGCTCGGATGAAAATGTTGTCACGCTGCATCCGCTTTCTGCGGCGCTGCCCGCCGCGCACCTCACGCTGCCGGGCGACATGTCGGCAGCTGCCTTCATGCTGGCGATTGCCGTGCTCGTGCCCGGCTCTGTCATTCAGCTGCAGGGCGTGGGCGTCAACCCCACGCGCACCGGCTTCCTTGAAGCGCTGCAAGAAATGGGCGCAGACATTCGCATCACAAACCAGCGCGATGAAGGCGGCGAGCCAGTGGCGGACTTGGAGGCGCGCCACAGTGCACTGCGTGCCATTGAGATTGGCGGCGCGCGCGTTGTGCGCATGATTGATGAGTTCCCGATCTTTGCGGTGCTGGCTGCGCAAGCGGCCGGGCGCACCGTAGTGCGGGATGCCGCCGAGCTGCGCCTGAAAGAATCCGACCGCATTACAGTGCTGGCGGGTGAGCTGCGCAAGCTGGGTGTGGTGCTCACCGAGCATGCCGACGGTTTTGAGTTGCATGGACCGCAGGCCATTCAGCCGGCGCTGGTCGCCAGCCATGGGGACCACCGCCTTGCCATGTCGCTGGCGATTGCGGGTTTGCTGGCGCCTGGCACAACGACGGTTGCTGGTGCCGATGCCGTTGACGAATCGTTTCCGGGTTTTGGCGCAGTGCTGCAGCAGCTGGGCGCAGCAGTCGAAGTTGACGGCACCTGATAATTTCTGAGCCATGTCTGCCACCATGCAAGCACAAGCCGGTGCGGCGCCCACGATTGTGATCCTTGGGCATCCGGTGCATCACAGTGTCTCGCCGGCGATGCAGGGCGCAGCTTTTGCAGCGTTGGGCTTGCCGCACCGCGTGGTGGCGGTGGATGTGCCACCAGCTGAATTGCCGGCGGCGATTGCGCGCTTTCGCAGCGGCGAGTGGGCCGGCGGCAATGTCACCATTCCGCACAAGCGCGCGGTGCTGGCGTTGCTCGATGAAGTGACGGACACCGCAGCGCTGCTGGGCGCCGCAAACACCATCATCAACCGCGGCGGGCGCCTGGTGGGTGACAACACTGATGCGGCCGGCTTCACCGCGGATTTGGACCTCCATGCGGTTGACCCGCGCGGCGCGCCAGTGCTGGTGTTTGGCACTGGTGGCTCGGCGCGCGCGGTGGCGTATGCATTGCTGCAGCGCGGCGCAGCCGAGGTGCGCCTGCTGGGCCGCAACATTGCACAGGGCGCGCAGCTGGCACGCGAGCTGCATGCCGTCACCGGCGGGCGGCTGATAAATTTTGCATGGACGCCAACTGATCTGGGCGATGCATCGCATGGCTGTGTGCTCGCCGTCAACTGCACCCCGCTGGGCATGACGCCGGATATTTACACCACACCGTGGTTTCAGGTTGTGCCGTTTGGCGGCAAGCCCTTCATCTACGACCTTGTATATAATCCAGCGCAGACGCTCTTGCTGCGGCAGGCGCTCTCGCACGGCTTGCAATGTGCCACCGGGTTGGGCATGCTTGTGCAGCAAGGCGCGCTTGCATTCCAGCGTTGGACGGGCAGCGCAGCGCCCGTGGCAATCATGCGCGCCGCAGCGGAAGCCAAACTTTATGCTTAGATTTATTACCGCCGGAGAGTCGCACGGGCCAAGCGTGCAGGTCATCATCGAGGGCCTGCCGGCTGGCTTGCCGCTCACAGCTGCAGACATCAACCCGGACCTGGCACGCCGCCAGCTGGGCTATGGCACTGGTGCGCGCATGAAGATCGAGCATGATGTTGTGCAAATCCTCGCGGGCGTGATGAACGGCAGTACAACCGGTGCACCGATTGCACTCACGGTTGAAAATGTGGACCACGCCAAATGGAAAGATGTGGCCGTCCCGCCGTTGACCACGCCGCGTCCCGGCCACGCAGACCTGGCCGCCGCCATCAAGTACGGCTATGACGACATGCGCTACAGCCTGGAGCGTGCCTCCGCGCGCGAGACGGCAGCGCGCGTTGCCGCTGCGGCAGTCTGCCGCAAATTTTTGAAGCAGTTTGGAATTGAGATTGGCAGCTACGTACTTGAGATTGGTGCGGTGGCAGCGAATGTTGCGCACATGCCGGTGGCCGAACGCTGCCGGCTGGCAGAGGCGTCTGATGTGCGCTGCCCGGATGCAGGCGCTGCCGAACTGATGCGCGTGCACATCCGCGACATGATGCTGGCCAAGGACACGCTGGGCGGAATCTTTGAAGTGGCAGCCGTAGGCGTGCCGCCCGGCCTTGGCTCGCATGTGCAATGGGATCGCAAGCTGGATGGCCGGCTGGCGCAAGCCATGCTCAGCATCCATGCCGTCAAAGGCGCAGAGGTTGGACCCGCATTTGACAACGCGCGCCTGCCTGGCACGCAAGTGCATGATGAGTTGTTCCGCGAAGGCGAGCGCATTGTGCGGCGCACCAACCGCGCCGGTGGCACAGAAGGCGGCATCACCACCGGTGAGGCCGTGCTGGTGCGCGCAGCAATGAAGCCCATCAGCACCACCCTCAACCCGCTTATGACCGTGGACCTGGCAACGGGCGTCAGTGGCCCAACAACCTACGAGCGCTCGGATTTTTGCGCGGTGCCGCGCGCAGCCGTGATTGGTGAAGCGATGGTGGCGCTGGTACTGGCCGAAGCGCTGCTCGAAAAGTTGGGTGGCGACTCGCTGGCAGAAATGCGCCCGCGCTTTGCTGCGTTGCGCACCTCGGCCCTGCCGGACCTGGTGATGGCCAACACGCCCATCAAATTCTGGCCGGCAGAATGAGGCACATGCTACAATGCGAAGCACTGTGGGCCATGGTGCAATTGGCAGCACAGCGGACTTTGGATCCGTCGATCCTGGTTCGAGTCCAGGTGGCCCAGCAACTATGATCGAGGGCGGGGTGCACGCGGCCGTTGGCCCGCTGCCACCGCCCTTTTTCATTTCCCCACTTTATAATTTGGCTTGCAAAGCATGAAACTAGCAGCCGTAATTCTTGCCGCCGGGCAGGGCACGCGCATGAAGTCTGCGCTGCCCAAGGTGCTGCAGCAGCTGGCGGGCCGGCCACTGGTGCAGTACGCAGTGGAAGCGGCCCACGCAATTGGGGTTGCCGCGCCCACGCTGGTGGTGGGGCATGGCATGGATGCCGTGCAGGCGGCGGTGGGCAGCCATGCGCGCTTTGTGGTGCAGGCGCAGCAGCTGGGTACCGGCCATGCCGCCCTGCAGGCGGCTGCGCTGCTGCGTGACAGCGCGGAACTTGTGCTGATCTGGTATGCAGACATGCCGCTGCTGCGCCCGGAGACGCTGCACGCCGTGGTGGAAGCGCAGCAGGCCAACCGCGGCCCGCTCACAATCCTCACTGCCAGCGCGGATGATGCGCGCGGCTTTGGCCGCGTGCTGCGCGACCCCAAGCGCCGCGTGCGCGCAGTAGTGGAGGAAGCGCATGCCACGCGCCGCCAGCTGGCCATGCGCGAGCTGAACGCCGGTGTGTATTGCGCACGCGCAGACTGGTTGTGGAAGGAGCTGGCGCGCCTGCCGGCTTCGCCCAAAGGTGAGTACTACCTGACGGACCTGGTGGGTGTGGCCGTGGCGCAACGGCGCAACGTGGCCAGTGTGCAGCTGAGTGCAACCGACGAACTGATTGGCATCAATACGCGGGTGCATCAGGCTGAGGCGGAGGCTGCCCTGCGCTTGCGCATCAACCAGCAGTGGATGGCGGCGGGTGTGCACCTGCTGGATCCGGCCAGTACTTATATTGAGCCGGGCGTGCACCTTGAGCCGGATTGCGTCATTCTTCCCAACACGCACCTGTGTGGCAATACCAGCGTGGGTGCGCACAGCGCCATCGGCCCCAACAGCATTGTGCGTGACAGCACCGTCGGGGCGCACTGCCGCATTGAATATTCTGTGATTGAGTCGGCGGTGGTGGAAGACGACGTGAACATCGGCCCGTTTGCGCATCTGCGCCCGGGCGCGCACCTGGCGCGCGGCGTGCACATGGGAAATTTTGGCGAGGTCAAGAATTCCTACCTTGGCCCGGAAGTAAAGATGGGCCACTTCAGCTACATCGGCGATGCGCAGATTGGCGCACGCACCAACATTGGCGCCGGCACAATCACATGCAACTTTGGCATGGACCAGAAGAAGCACCGCACCGTGGTGGGCGACGATGCCTACATTGGCAGCGACACGATGCTGGTGGCACCGATAACGGTGGGAGCGCGCGGCCGCACCGGCGCGGGTTCCGTGGTGACGCATGATGTGCCGGCGGACGCGCTGGCGGTAGGAGTACCGGCGCGCGTGATTAAGCGCACGCTGCCGGATGCAAAGCCCGCGGGAGACAGTTAATATGACTTTCATTATTGATGGCCGGGAATTTTCTTTGGGGGTGGGCGCGTGACCGCGGCTGTTGTGCCAACGGCCGACCAGCAAGCAGAGCTGGTGCAGCGCGCCGTGGCGGCGATGGATTGGGCTTACGCGCCATACTCAAAATTTCCAGTGGGCGCAGCCTTGCTGTGCGCATCCGGCCGCATTTATGACGGCGTGAATGTTGAGAACGCTGCCTATTCGCCCGGCGTGTGCGCAGAGCGCACTGCAGCCTTCAAAGCTGTGTCGGAAGGCGAGCGCGAGTTTGTGGCCGTGGCTGTGGCCACGCGCGGTGCGGGTGCACCGTGCGGCGTTTGCCGCCAGGTACTGGCGGAGTTTGGCTACGGCATGACTGTCATTCTTGCGGATGCCGACAGCAGCGTGCGCCTCGTCACCACGCTGGCAGCGTTGCTGCCGGAAGCGTTTCTCCCGCAGCATCTGGTTTAGCTTAACAGCAGCACTGCTAGCGCCGCCAGCCCGCGCTCTGCACGGCAGCGCGCAAATAATAAAACATTTTTCGGGCTGCGGGCGGGCGGTAATTAATTGCATGCGCTGCATGCGCGCAAACAGTGCTGTTCAATTTGTTCGCGTTGGTATAATGCGCGCATGCTGCGCACGCGCACCGTAAGAACCGAAGCGATTGTGCTGCGCCAGCAGGAGTTTGGCGAGGCGGACCGCATGCTGACGCTCTTCACGCCAATGCTGGGGAAGCTGCGCGTGCTGGCCAAGGGCGTGCGGCGCGCCACCAGCCGCAAGGCTGGCCACGTTGAGTTGTTTGTGCGCTCGGAAATGCTGCTCTCGCGGGGGCGCGATATGCATCTGGTGACGCAAGCGGACACGCTTGCGGCACACCGCCCGGTGCGCGAGGACCTGGTGCGCAGCACTTATGCCACTTACTTTGCTGAATTGCTGGACCGCTTTACGCCCGAGGAAGAATCCGGCCCGGCGCTTTACGAATTATTTTCAGATGCGCTCGGCTGGCTTTCGGAAACTGCGCAGCCCGATTTAACTGCGCGTTTTTTTGAGGCACAGCTGCTGCGCCTTGCGGGGTACCAGCCGGAGCTGCGCCGCTGCGTTGTGCGCGGCTGCGCGATTACTGCACGGGCGCAGTACTTTGACCCGCTGGCGGGCGGCGTGGCGTGCCCGCCGTGCGGCACCGGGCGCGCTGGCGCACTTGCCATCAGCCTGGGCGCACTCAAGGTGCTGCGCTTGATGGAAAGCTGCCCGCACTCGCGGTTGCTGGAATTGCGCGTAAGCCCCGGCGTGGCGCGGGAGCTGGAGTTGTTGTTGTTGCGCTATGTCACGGTCGTTCTGGAGCGCAGCTTAAAGTCGGTGGACTTTCTAAATCTCGTGCGGCGCACTGCAGGTGCCTAGCCCGCGGGCAGCCAGCCGCGCACGCTGCAGCAGTTTGCAACGCGCCCAATCCGTTGCTGTGCGAACCCGCTAAAACTCAAGCATGTCATCCAGCCTGACTTTTCAAGAAGTGGTGATGGCGCTGGACCGCTTCTGGGCGCAGCGCGGCTGCCTCATTTGGCAGCCGTACAACCATCAGGTGGGTGCCGGCACAATGAACCCGGCCACGGCGCTGCGCGTGCTGGGCCCCGAGCCGTGGAACGTGGCGTATGTGGAGCCATCCATCCGGCCCGATGACGGGCGCTATGGCGAGAATCCCAACCGGCTGCAGCAGCACTTTCAATATCAAGTGATCCTTAAGCCGGATCCCGGCAATCCGCAAGAGCTGTATCTGGAGTCATTGCAAGCGCTGGGGTTGAACCTGGCCGCGCATGATGTGCGCTTTGTGGAGGACAACTGGGAGTCGCCGGCGCTGGGAGCGTGGGGCCTGGGCTGGGAGGTGTGGCTGGACGGGCAGGAGATCACGCAGTTCACTTACTTTCAGCAGGCCGGCGGGCTGGTGCTTGATCCGGTTGCAGTTGAGATTACTTACGGCTTGGAGCGCATTCTGATTGCGCTGCAGCGCGTGCGTGGTTTTCGCGAGATACGCTGGAATGCCGCCCTGAGCTATGCGGATGTAAACCTGCAATCCGAACAGGAGTACAGCAAGTACTACTTTGAAGTGGCGGATGTTGAGCGCATGCGCGCACAGTTTGATTCTTATGAAAGCGAAGCCAAGGCGGTGCTGGCAGCCGGGCTGGTACTGCCGGCCTATGACAATGTGCTGCGCTGCTCGCATGCGTTCAATGTGCTGGATACGCGCGGCGCGGTGGGCGTCACCGAGCGCGCGCAGTTTTTTAAGCGCATGCGCAACCTGACGCGGCAGGTAGCGGAAGCGTGGCGCGCGCAGCGCGCAGAGCTGGGCCACCCGTTGCTGGTGGATGGCTCCGAGCCGGCAGCCCGGCCGGCCGCGCAGCTGCCGCTCGCAAAAGCGCCGGCCACCTTTTTGCTTGAGATTGGCACGGAGGAGCTGCCCGCTGCAGATGTGGACAGCGCGATCGCGCAGCTGCAATTGCTGCTGCCGCAACTGTTGCTGGCGGAACGGCTGGCGCATGGTGCGATTGTTGTGAACGGAACGCCGCGCCGCCTGGCGGTGAGCATTGCTGGGTTGCCGGCGCTGCAGCCGGATGCGGAGACGGTGGCGCGCGGGCCGGCGGTGAGCAATGCGTTTGATGCTGCGGGGCAGCCCACGCCGGCGGCGCAGGGTTTTGCGCGCGGCAAGGGCGTGGCGGTGGGTGCGCTGCAGCGGCGCAGCATGGACGGCGGCGAGTACGTGGTGGCGCTGGTGCGCGCCACAGGCCAGCCGCTGGCTGTGGTGCTGGCAGAACTGGCGCCGCGCATCCTTGCGGCGCTTGAGTTTAAGAAGAGCATGCGCTGGCGGCCGGGGCGCACTGCGCCGGCGTTTTCCCGGCCGGTGCGCTGGCTTGCGGCAATGATTGATGCGCAGGCGCTGCCCTTTGAGTGGGGCGGCTTGCAAGCGGGCAGCACTTCGCGTGCGCTGCGCTCTGATGCGGCGCCGGGCGGTGAAGTGATTGAGATTGGCGCGGCCGACAGTTACAGCCAGAGCATGCGGGCGCACGGAATTATTCTTGAACATGAAGCGCGCGCCCGCACAATCATGGAGCAGGCGCAGCAGCTGGCTGCAAAGGTGGACGGCACGATTGCGGCGGATGCCGGGCTGCTGGCCGAGGTTGCCAATCTGGTGGAGTGCCCGACCGCATTTTTGGGTTCGTTCGAGGAAGCGTATCTGGAGCTGCCGCAAGAAGTGCTGGTGTCTGTGATGAAGAAACATCAGCGCTACTTTCCGGTTTGGCGGGCGGGCCGGTTGCTGCCGTTTTTTGTGGGTGTGCGCAACGGAGATGCCACAAACCTGGCGCAGGTGGTGGAGGGCAACGAGCATGTGATTCGGGCGCGCTTTGCGGATGCCAGTTATTTTGTGCGCGATGATTTGCGCCACGACCTTGCCGGCTTTCGCAGCCGGCTTGCGCGGCTCACGTTTCATGAGCAGCTGGGCTCGATGCTGGACAAGAGCGCGCGCGTGGAAACAATTGTTGAGCGCCTGGCGCCGCTGCTGCAGCTCGTTAGTGAGCTGCCGGTTGCGCTGCGGGCTGCCCATCTTTGCAAGGCAGACCTGGCCAGCCGCATGGTGGTGGAGATGACGGCGCTGCAGGGCGTGATGGGGCGCGCGTACGCGTTGCGCGCGGGCGAGCCGCCCGCGGTGGCGCAGGCGATTGAGCAGCACTACTGGCCGCAGGCAGCGGGTGACCCACTGCCCGAATCAGCTGCGGCTGCAGCTGTGGCACTTGCAGACCGGCTGGATACGCTGTGCGGATTGTTTGCGCTCGGCCTGGTGCCCACCGGTTCGGCGGACCCGTTTGGCTTGCGGCGCGCTGCGCTGGGCGTGGTGCAGATTCTGCTGGGGCGCACGCAGGCACTGGATCTGCGCAGCGCGCTGACGGTTTGCGCCGCATGCCAGCCGCTGGCGGTTGGCGCTGCGGCGCAGCAGGACGCGCTGGCTTTCATTGCCGGCCGGTTGCGCGGCGTGCTGCTGGAAGCCGGCCACCGCCATGATGTGGTGGAGGCCGTGCTGGCAGCAAAGGCGCATGATCCTTACGCTGCGCAACAAGCGGCGGCACAGCTTTCTGCATGGCTGGTGCGCGCCGAGTGGGCGCCACTGCTGGAGGCGTTTGCGCGTTGTGCACGCATGACGCGAGAACTGGACGGCACAACGCCGGTGCTGCCGGCTGCGCTGCAGCACGCAGCCGAGCAGGATCTGTGGCGCGGCTTGCAGGCTGCGGAGGCCGCGTGTGCGCAGCACAGCAGCGTGGACGGGCTGCTGCACGCGTTGCAGCCGCTGGCGCCATTGGTGGTGAAGTTTTTTGAGGATGTGCTCGTGATGGATGAAGATGCGGCGGTTCGCAGCAACCGGCTGGGATTGCTGCAGCGTGTGGCAGCATTGGGCACCGGCATTGCAGATCTATCAAAGCTGGAGGGTTTTTAGTGGCCGGCAGTGCAGCGGCAAGCGGGCTTTGCAACCGGCCGGGCTGGGCCTTTGCATGCTGATTGAGTTCGGGTGCGCGGGCTGCGGCTGCGCTGCGCCAAACTAATGTCAAATCTCAACGCCATCAGGGAGCGCATTGACATCGTCGAGCTGATTGGCGAGAGCGTTAAGCTGCGCCGCTCCGGGCGCGGCTACAGCGGGTTTTGCCCATTCCACCCCAATGAGAAGACGCCGTCCTTTTATGTGTGGGCCGACACGCAGCGCTGGCGCTGCTTCGGGGCGTGCAATACCGGCGGGGATGTCTTCGAGTTTGTCACGCGCCGCCAGGGCCTTTCTTTTTCTGAGGTGGTGCAGCAGCTTGCCAAGCGTGCGGGGGTGGAGCTGGCTCCGCCCAACCCGCGCGCGGCCCAAGAGTCTGCAGTGCAAGACCGGCTGCGCACCGTATTGGCTGCCGCCGCCAACTTTTATCACAATGCGCTGCTGAACAGTGCGGCTGCGCGCAGCGTGCGCGAGTATTTGGAGGGGCGCGGCGTAACACCCGCCACCCAGCAGCGTTTTGTACTGGGGTACGCGCCTGACAGCTGGGATGCCGGCCTGAAGTTTTTTCGCGAGAGCGGCTACGCAATCGAGGACCTTGCGGCAGCGGGTCTGGTCAACCAGACTGATGAAGGGCCGCCGCGCGACCGTTTTCGCAACCGCCTCATGTTTCCCATTCGCGACCGCGACGGACGCACAGTTGGGTTTGGCGCACGGGCGCTGAACCCGGCGGACAACCCCAAGTACCTCAACTCGCCGCAGACGGAGCTGTTTACGAAAGGCGCATTGCTGTACGGGCTGGACTTTGCGCGCAAGGCTGTGCTGGAACAGCGCGAAGCAGTGCTGGTGGAAGGCTATATGGATGTGATTGGCGCGCATCAGGCCGGGTTTGTGAATGTGGTTTCGCCGATGGGAACGGCGCTCAGCGACCGCCAGCTGCAGTTGGTGCGCAGCGGCAATCCGCGCATTGTGCTGGCGCTGGACGCAGACGCCGCCGGCGGGCAGGCCGTGCTGCGCAGCCTGAATGTGGCGCGCGAAGATGGCGACCGGGAGGAGACGCCGGCGTTTGATCCGCGCGGGCTGGTGCGCAACGAAGCGCGTTTGAAGCTGGATATCCGGGTTGCCGCGCTGCCGGCGGGCATGGACCCGGACGAGTTGATTGCGAAAGACCCCGCTGCGTGGCGCGCGATAGTTGCCAATGCGCAGCCGGTTGTCGATTTTGTGATGAGCACACTTGCCGCCGGACGCGACCTGAAGAGTGCCAAGGTAAAAGCCGAGTTGAGTGATGCACTGCTGCCCATCATCCAGGATGTGAGCCATCCAACAGAGCGTGGCGCCTATATCCAAAAACTGGCGCGCTTGCTGCAAGTAGATGAGCGCACTTTGGTGCAGGCTGCCAGCCCGCGCCAGCTGCGGCCGCGTCCGTCCACACCCGCCACAGCGCCAGCGGCTGAGTCTGCCACCAGCAGCCTGAACGCACTTGAGACCCACTGCCTGGCTGCACTGGTGAATGCGCCCGCGTTGCTGGCGCTTGTCAACCGCCAGCTGCGCGAGCTGCAACTGCCGGTGCTGGGGCGCAATGACTTTGCCGAGACGCAGTACAGTCTGGTCTTTGGGCAGTTGAGTGCCGCGCTGGAGCAGCTCGATCAAGAGCCACTGGATTATTTGAATGCACAGATTGAACCCGCACTTGCCGAAACATTGCAGGCCTTGCTCGAGCACGGCCGGAAAATGGCGTCACCCGAAGAGCGCGTGCAGCGCGACTTGGTGGATTCGGCGGTGCGCCTGCGCCAGCGCACCATCCGGCAGCGCCTGACGGAGCTGCAGTTTATTGCAGAGCAGGATGGCGCTGCGCCGGATGTTGGCGCACAGAACCCGGAACATGATGCGGGCGCGCTCACTGGCGGACTGCAGCGCATCCAAAGATATCTGGCGCCGGTTTCGCGGCGCGACAAAATTTCCGGTGCGCTGTAGACTTTGTTTCTGCACATGAAACCCAAAAAGTCCGCCCCGAAACCAAAGCCAAAGCGCCCGGCGCAGGCGGCTGCACATGCGGCCGCCGGCGCGGCTCCAAGCGCAGCCACAGACGCAGCGGATGCGGCGCATTTGTGGCTGAGCCGCGCCAGCGCCGGGTTGGGCGCAGGCAACCTGAATGCCGAGGCCGATGACTTGCTGGAGGCGGACGACGACATTGAAACTGATGATGAACCGGACGGCGCAGGCAGCGAGGCAGAAGAAGAAGCTGCCGTGCGTGAGGCCGCATTGGCTGCTGCCGACGACCCGGTGCGCATGTACCTGCGCGAGATCGGCCGCGGTGATTTGCTGACGGGCGAGCAAGAGTTGTGGCTCGCGCTGCAAGTGTCTGCGGAACACTGGTTCGCCAAGATCAAAGCGGAGGGAGTTGATGGGCGCGGGCCGGCAGCCAGCGACAAGGTGCTGCTGCTGCGGCTGTGGGCTTCCATTACTGCGCAGTGGAACGAGCTTGCAGCAGAACGCAAGCGCGCACAGGGGCCGCCATTAAGGATTGCGGATGTGCTGGCCGAGGCCACAAGCTTGCGCAGCGGGCCGCGCTTGCCCGAGCGTTCGATGGTGCGTGCGTGGCTGCACAACGGCCGCTGGGGATCGGACCCGGCTTGGGACGCAGTCGCTAAAAGTTTGCTGTATGTTTTGCGCGGGCTGTATTTGCTGCCGCTGAATGTGCGCGTGGAGCTGGCCAGCAAGCTCAAGCGCGCGAGCAAACTGCCGACGGCTGAGGTGCTGGCGGCAATGCTGCCCACACGCGGCGTTGTGCTTTGGGATACAGCTGAGGTGCAGCGCCGCTCTGAACAGGCCACAGACACGATGGTGCGCAGCAACCTGCGGCTGGTTGTCAGCGTGGCCAAGCGCTATTTCGCCAGCGGCATCTCGATGCTTGACCTGATTCAAGAGGGCAACATTGGCTTGATGAAAGGCGTGAAGAAGTATGATCCAGCCCGTGGCTTCCGGCTCAGCACATATGCCACGTGGTGGATCCGGCAGTCCATAACGCGCTCCATTGCGGATCAAGCGCGCACCATCCGCATCCCCGTGCACATGACCGAGGCCATCAACCGCATCAACCGCGCGCGCCGCGCCCTAACGCAGCAACTGGGCCGCGATCCGCGCAATGAAGAGCTGGCACTGGATATCGAGGAGTTCACGCCCGCCGAAAAAGACGCGGTGCGCGATGCGTGGGCGCACAAAGCCATCATGGAGCCGGGCTTGATGCACAAACTGGATTTGGCTGCCCGCAAGATTTCCAAAACAATCCAGCTCACCGAAGAGACGTTGTCGCTTGACACGCCCACAGGCGATAAAGACGCCGGCGGCGAATTTGGGGATACTCTGGCCGATGAACGCGTGCCCACTGTAAACGACCAGGCAGTTGAAAGCAACATGCGCGATGCGATGCGCCAGAGCCTGGGCGCGCTGCTGGATAGCGAGCGCAAAGTGATAGACATGCGCTACGGCCTCACGGATGGCAAAGCCCGCACCCTTGAAGACGTTGGCGCCACACTGGGCCTTACCCGTGAGCGCGTGCGCCAAATTGAAGCCAAAGCACTGCGCAAGCTGCGCAACCCAAGCCGCAGCGGAGGGTTGCGCGAGCACCTCACATAAGCTGGAAAGCGGGCAATCCGCCCGCAATTGGCAGCAGATTTGTAGTTTGTGATAAACTACACACACGTCCGCGCGCCCCAATCCCAAGCGTTTTTACCCCGGCTAAATCTCATGCCAGTCCAGCAGCTTATCCAAGATTACTTGCCAGTTGGTATTTATTTTGCGGTTTCCGTTGGATTAGCGGGCCTGATTGCATTTTTGGGGCACATGCTTGGCCCGCGCCACGATACGCCGGAGAAACTCATGCCATACGAGTCCGGCATGACCCCGATTGGCGCGGCTGTGCGCCGGGTGCCGGTGCGCTATTACCTTGTGGCGGTGCTCTTCATTTTGTTTGATATTGAGGTGGTGTTCTTTCTGCCATGGGCGGTGGTGCTGCGCAAACTGGGCATGTTTGGGCTGCTTGAGATGCTGGTGTTTGTGGCGATATTGCTGGTGGGCTATGTGTACGTATGGAAGCGCGGTGCGCTGGAGTGGGAATAAAGTTTTTGCTGGAACCTGGAGCGTAATATAAATGGGCGCTGAACAAAAGCTGGGCAACATGGGTGTGGTCACTACTTCACTGGAGACAGTGGTGAACTGGGGCCGCGCTGGCGCTATCTGGCCCATGTTATTCGGGCTGGCGTGTTGTGCAATGGAGATGATTGCGACGCAAGCCGGCACGTACGATGCCTCGCGCTTTGGCATGGAGCTGATGCGCGCCTCGCCGCGCCAGGCGGACTTGATGATTGTGGCCGGGCGCGTGACGCGCAAGATGGCACCGGTGCTGCGCCGGTTGTACGATCAAATGCCGGATCCCAAGTGGGTGATCAGCATGGGCGACTGCGCGTCCTGCAGCGGCGTGTTTAATAATTACGCATTGGTGCAGGGCGTGGACGAGGTGGTGCCTGTGGATGTTTACATTGCCGGCTGCCCGCCGCGGCCAGAGGCGCTGATTGACGGCTTCCTAAAACTGCACGAGAAAGTGCGCGGCGAGAAGCTGGCGCGCTGGGCTTAAGTTCAGGGTTTGACTGTGAGCCATTTAGAACGGACTGTTAGCGCGCTGCAAGTGCGCTTTCCACATGGCGTGCTGGCTGCGGTTGAATTTCGCGGGGACCTTACGCTCCAGATTGACAGCGCCAGCCTGCTGGCAGTCTGCCAATACCTGCGCGATGAGCCGACACTCGCCTACAACGTGCTGGTTGACATTGGCGCTGTGGATTATTCGCCGCAGGAGCCGCGCTTCGCACTCTTTTATATTGTATGTGCGCTGGTGCACAACACGCGCTTGCGCTTGAAGGTATTGCTGCCCGGCACCGAGCCGGTTGCGCCAAGCATTACCGGCATCTGGCCGTCGGCCAACTGGCCCGAGCGCGAGGCTTTTGACATGATGGGCATTGGCTTTGACGGCCACCCGGATTTGCGCCGCATCTTGATGCCGGCGGACTGGGAGGGGCACCCGCACCGCAAGGACTATCCGCTGGGCTACGAAGAAGTGCAGTTCACATTTAACAAGCGCGAAATTGACGCGCGCAAAAAATATGCGACCAGTTAGCCGCACGGCAGCAGCCATATGAGCCAGGTTCGCGAACTTGAAACCACGGTGGAAGAGCTGAAGCATCTCTTCAGCCCGCGCGCAGCCACCGGCGAGACCATGCTGCTAAATCTTGGGCCGCAGCATCCCAGCACGCATGGCGTGCTGCGCCTGTTGCTGGAGCTGGACGGCGAAGAGGTGGTGTCTTGCATTCCGGATGTGGGCTTCCTGCACACCGGCATTGAGAAGAACATGGAGGCCAAGACCTTCCTAAAGGCGCTGGTGATGACGGACCGCATGGACTACCTCAACAACATGGGCAACAACCTGACGTATTGCCTGGCGATTGAGAAGCTGTGCGCAATTGAAGTGCCGGAGCGCGCGCAGGTGCTGCGTGTAATATGCGCGGAGTTGCAGCGCATTGCCTCGCATCTGGTTTGGCTGGGCACCTCCGCGATTGACCTGAATGCCAGCAGCATCCTCATCTACTGCTTCCGCGATCGCGAGCGCATCATGGACTTGTTTGAGTTGATCGGCGGACAGCGCATGATGACGTCCTATATTCGCCCGGGTGGCGTGTGGCGCGATGTGCCTGCCGAGTTTCCTGAAGCGGTCGAGTCGTTCCTGGACTACCTTCCCAAAAAGCTGGATGACTACGAGCGCCTGCTGGACAAGAATCCGATTTATCTGGCGCGCACAATTGACATTGGAATTGTGGATGGCGATGAGGCGCTGGCGTGGGGCATGACGGGCCCGGCGCTGCGCGGCTCGGGGGTGAACTTTGATGTGCGCCGCGCAATGCCATATTCCGGCTACGAAAACTTTGAGTTTGATGTGCCGCTGGAGACCGGCTGCGATGTTTACGCGCGCTATCGCGTGCGCATGCGCGAGTTTCGCGAATCGATCAAGATCATCCGGCAAGGACTGCGCCTGCTCAAGCCCGGTCCCTTCATTACATCTGACCGCAAGTTTGCGCCGCCGCCGCGCGCCGAGCTGGGCCGCAGTATGGAAGCGGTGATTCATCATTTCAAATACTGGACGGATGGCTTTCCTGCGCCGGACGGCGAAGTTTATGTGGCCACCGAGTCGCCGCGTGGCGAGCTGGGCTGCCTGCTGGCGGGCGATGGCGGACCGAATCCGCGCCGCGTGCATTTCCGCACGCCTTCATTCAATACGCTGCAGGTGCTTTCTTGGCTTGGTAAAGGTTACCTAGTAGCTGACCTTGTTGCAATTATTGGCTCGATTGATATTGTGCTGGGCGATGTTGACCGCTAACAGCGCCACTTGAATTGAAAAGCGTATAGCGAATATGATGAGCCTGCAGCAAAAATACCCGGACGAAGTGGCGGCCATTCTGGCGCGCTACCCCGCTGACAACAAGCGCTCGGCGGTAATGCCGCTGCTGTACCTGGCGCAGCGCGCAGAAAATTATGTGCCGGCGGCTGCGCTGGATGAAGTGGCCGCGTTGTGCGAAATTGCGCCGACGCAGGTGGCCTCGATTGTGGGTTTTTACACGCTGTATTACGACAAGCCGGGCGGCCGGCACCGCATTCAAGTTTGTACAGACTTGCCGTGTGCCTTGCGCGGAGCTGACGATTTCGCCGCCAAACTGTGCGCGCATTTGGGCGTGGAGATGGGCGGCACCACCGCAGATGGCAAGGTGACAGTGGAGGCAGTGATGTGCCTCGCTGCCTGTGACCGCGCGCCAATGTTTCAGGTGCAGAACGGCGCTGGGCTTACGTTTCACGAAAACCAAACGCTGGAGAGCGTGAAGGCCCTAGTGGCCAAATTACAAGCGGAATAGAAGGAGCATATACAGTGACAGAACATGTAGTCTTGCGCCACCGGCAGCCCGGCTTGGAGAATATCAACCAGCTGGCTGCGTATCAGGCCAGCGGCGGCTTTGAAGCGTACCGGACTGTTGTGACCAGCATGACCCCGCAAGCTGTGATTGATTTGATCAAGGCCAGCGGATTGCGCGGCCGCGGCGGTGCGGGTTTCCCCACCGGCGTCAAGTGGTCATTCCTTAGCAACCGCTTTCCGCGCTATGTGGTGGCCAACTCTGATGAGTCCGAGCCCGGCACTTTTAAAGACCGCGAGATTATGGAGCGCAACCCGTTCCAGTTTCTTGAGGGATTGATGATTGCGTCTTACGCCGCCCAAGCCAGCACCGCTTACAACTATTTGCGCGGCGAGTTTTGGGAGCTGGCTGCGCGCCTGGATGCGCAAATTGCAGAGCTGCATGCGGCCGGCCTGCTTGGCAAGAATGTGCTTGGCACGCAGTATTCACTGGCGGTGCACAATCATCTGGGCGCGGGTGCGTACATTTGCGGCGAAGAGAGTGCGCTGCTCGAATCGATTGAGGGCAAGCTGGGGCAGCCGCGCCTCAAGCCGCCGTTCCCCGCCGACCGCGGCTTGTACGGCCAGCCCACTGTGGTGAACAACACCGAGACGCTGGCAAATATTCCGCCGATTGTGGCGCGCGGCGCGGAGTGGTACCGCACACTGGGCACAGAGAGCAGCCCCGGCACCAAGGTCATGTGCCTCTCCGGCCATGTTGCCAACGCCGGAAACTATGAAGTGCCGTTTGGGATTACATTTCGTGAATTAATCTTTGGCCTGGCCGGCGGCATCCGGGGCGGGCGCACGCTCAAGGCTATTCTGCCAAGCGGGGCATCCGCCCCCATTCTGGCAGCCACCGACAAGGTGCTGGACACGCGCCTCACTTACGAGGATGTGGCCGCGCTGGGATCGCAGCTCGGTTCTGCGTCCATCATTCTCATGGACGAGACGGTGGACATGAGCTGGGTGGCGCTCAAGACCACGCACTTCTTCAAGCACGAGTCCTGCGGCAAGTGCACGCCGTGCCGCGAAGGCACCTATTGGATGACGCACATTCTGGACCGCGTGCAGGCGGGCGGGGTGCAGGCCACGGACCTGGCTTTGTTGAGCGATGTGACGCAACAGATTGGCGGAAAGTGTTTGTGCCCGCTGGGAGATTTTGCGACGAGCGCTGTGGTCTCGAGCCTCAAGTTGTTTCCGGCTGACTACGAGCAGCACCTGATGGGGGCGGCTGCCGTGCCTGCCAAGCCCGCTGCGCGCGCCAAAGTGGCGCAGCCTGTAAGCTGACGCGCACTGCGCAAACTAATTCTGAAAGTAGAAACTATGACTGCGCATTTTCAAGACAGCATCAGCAGCCATGCCTGAACCAGTTTCCTTCTTTGTGGATGGGCAGCCGGTAACGGCTGCGCCCGGCACGATTGTGGTGGATGCAGCCAAGACGGTGGGCAACGACATCCCCGTGTTTTGCTATCACCCCAAGCTGGACCCGGTGGGCATGTGCCGCATGTGCCTGGTGGAGATTGGCATGCCGCAGCGCGATCGCGCCACCGGCGCTGCCGTGCTGGATGAAGACGGCCAGCCCAAGATAGCGTGGCTGCCAAAATTGCAAACTGCATGCACGACGCCGGTGGCGGCCGGCATGCATGTGCGCACAACAACTGATGCAGTAGAACGCGCGCGCAAAGATGTGGTGGAACTAATTCTTACTTCGCATCCGCTGGACTGCCCGGTATGCGACAAGGGCGGCGAGTGCCCGCTGCAGAATTTGACGATGCGCCATGGCCCCGGCAGCTCGCGCTTTGTGTTTGACGAGAAGATCAAGCTGGAGAAGCATGTGCCGCTTGGCGACCTGATTTATCTGGATCGCGAGCGCTGCATTCAGTGCGCGCGCTGCACGCGCTTCCAGGAGGACATTGCCGGCGATCCGGTGATCGGCTTTGACCAGCGCGGCCGCAGCCTGCAGATTGTGACGCACTCCGATCCCGGCTTCGACAGCTACTTTTCCGGCAACACTACTGACATCTGCCCCGTGGGTGCGCTGACCACTGCAGATTTTCGCTTTGGTGCGCGCCCGTGGGAGCTTAAGCATTCCGATTCGATTTGCACGCATTGCCCCGTGGGCTGCAATCTGCATTTGAATACGCGCCGCTCCGGCGTGGCCGGCGACTTTGTAATCAAGCGTGTGATGCCGCGCCAGAACGAGCTGGTGAATGAAACCTGGATCTGTGACAAAGGCCGCTTTGGCCAGCACTTTGCCACCAGCATTGACCGCCTGACGGTGCCGCTGGTGCGCCGCGGCGGGCAGCTGGTGGAAGCCACGTGGGATGAGGCGCTGGCAGCAGTTGCAGCGCGCATGCAAGCAGCGCCGGGCGCGGTGGCTGCGCTGGCGGGCGAGCGCCTGTCCAATGAAGACTTGTTTGCGCTGCGGCGCTTGATGGAAGGCACCGGCGGGCGGGTGGCGCTGTGGCCGGGCGCCATGGGCGGCGGTGATGTTGTGCAGCAAGTGGGCGTTGGTGCAGGCACCGACATTGCGCGCGCGAGCGGCGACACCGCAATTGTGCTGGTGGCGACTGACCTGGAAGAAGAAGCGCCAGTATGGTGGCTGCGCGTGCGCCAGGCCGCCACAAAAGCCGGCGCCACGCTGGACAAAAGCCGCGCACAATTGATTGTGCTTAACGGGCGCAGCACAACTGCGGACTCATGCGCAACACATGTGGTGCGCTATGCCTACGGTGCAGAAGCTGCCAGCGTGACGGCGCTGACGGCAATGGCAGCGCAAGTGCGGGCGGGTCAGGCGCCGCCAGCGGGCGTGACGGCTGAAATCGCCGGCGCTGCGCAAGCACTGGCTGCCGCCAAAAATATTATTGTGTTCTACGGACGCGATGGCTTGGGATACGCGGGCTCAACGGCCGTGGCGCAAGCGTGCGCAAACCTGCTGATTGCCACCGGCAACGGCGGCCGCCACAACAGCGGGCTGGTGCCAGTGTGGCCGCACAGCAATACGCAAGGTGCGTGGGACATGGGTGTGCGCCCCAGCGGCCTGGGCGCAGCCGAGTTTGCGGCGGATGCTGCGGTGGTGATTGCAGCCGGCGCCGATCCGTTGGGTGATGGCGAGCAGCTGCCGGGCTCCACGTTTGTGGTGGCGGTGGAGTTGTTTGCCACGCTGACGGCGCAGCGCGCTGATGTGGTGCTGCCGGCGCGCGCGTTCACCGAGCGCGAGGGCACGCTCACCAGCGGCGAGCGCCGCGTGCAGCGCTACTATCCGGCGCTGCCCGTGCGCGGCCAGGCGCGCGCAGACTGGCAAATCTTTTCGCAGATTGGCGAGCAGCTGGGGCTTGGCAAGAGTCCGGTTTCGGCAGCAGCCGTCATGTTGGAAATTTCCCGCAGCGTTGCGCACTATGCCGGCATCAACTATCAAGCGCTGGCCAATGTGGAAGCCCAATGGCCGGATGTGGGCGGCAGTGATTTGTACTACGGTGGCACGGCATTTCAAAACAACGGCGGGCTGGGTGTGCAAACACCGACGCTGATAGAGCGCGGGCAGGCGGTTGCGGCGCTGGCCGTGGCTGCCGCTGCTGCGCCACCGGAAGGACTGCGGGCCGTGCCGGTGGCGGTGCTGTATGACCGCAGCACAACTTTTGTGCGGTCGGCTGTGATGGGGGCGCACATTCCCGCGCCGTATGTGGAGCTGAATGCTGCGGATGCAGCGCGCATGCAGGTGGCTGATGGTGCGCGCGTGCGCGTGCAGGTGCAAGGGCGCAGCGCAGAGCTGACGGCACGCGTAAACGGCCGCGCCCCGCTGGGCGTGGTGTTGGTGCCGCAAAGCTTGGGCGGGCTGGTGCTGCACAGCGCGCAGCCGGCAACAGTGGAGCGGGCCTGACGGCCGGCGCAAATAATATGGCTTGGCAGGAAATTGGTTTCATCGCGCTCGAAGCAGCGATCAAGAGCATTCTGCTGGCGTTTGTGCTGCTGACGGCTTTTGCGTACATGACGTTTGCCGAACGCAAGGTTGCCGCGCTGATGCAGGTGCGCAGCGGCCCGAACCGCGTGGGTCCGTGGGGCTTGCTGCAGCCGGCTGCGGACGGCGTCAAGGCGCTCTTTAAAGAAGAGATTGTGCCGGCGGGCGCCGACCGCGTGCTGTTTATTGCTGCGCCCATATTGGTGGCAGTGCCGGCGCTGATCATCATGGCCGTGATTCCGCTTGGCCCGGATATGGTGCTCTTTGGGCGTCCGATGCGCCTCGCAATCACTGACATAAATGTCGGGACGCTGTATGTGCTTTCAGTGGCATCGGTGGCGGTGTATGGAATTGTGCTCGCCGGCTGGTCATCCGCCAACAAGTTTTCGATGATGGGCGGCATTCGGGCCACTGCCCAAATGGTGAGTTATGAGCTGGCGCTCGGCCTTTCTTTTGTGGGCCCGATCATGCTGGCGGGCTCATTGAGCCTGCGCGATATTGTGGTCGCGCAGCAGCAGTCGGTTTGGTATGTGGTGCTGCAGCCGCTGGGCGCGCTGCTGTTCTTTGTGGCTGCGCTGGCCGAGGTCAACCGCGCGCCGTTTGACATGCCCGAAGCCGAGCAGGAGCTGACCGCCGGTTACTTTACCGAATACTCCGGCATGAAATTCTCGCTGTTCTTCATGGGCGAATACATCAAGATGATTGCGGTGAGTGCGCTGACTGCTACGCTGTTCTTCGGCGGTTATCTTGGGCCGATGGTGGACCAGTATCCGCTGCTGGGAATTGTGTATCTGGGGGGCAAGACGCTGGCGTTCCTGTTCCTGATGATTTGGATCCGCCTGACGCTGCCGCGCATGCGTTACGACCAGTTGATGGCGTTTGGCTGGAAGCGCATGCTGCCGCTGGCGCTTGCCAATGTGGTGATAACCGCGGTGGCGCTTGTACTGGCGCAATAGGGGGCTGAATGTTTATTGAGATCCTTAAGGGCCTTGGCACAACGCTAAAGCATTCGTTCCAGCCGCGCATCACACTGCAATACCCGGAGGAGAAGCGCCCCGTTCGGCCGCGCTTCAAGGGCCGCCATGAGCTGAAGCGCTATGACAACGGGCTGGAGAAATGCATCGGCTGCTCGCTGTGCGCTGCGGCGTGCCCGGCTGACGCAATTTTTGTGGAGGCTTCCGAGAACTCTGATGCAGAGCGTTACTCGCCCGGCGAGCGCTACGCGCGCGTGTATGAAATCAACATGCTGCGCTGCATCTTTTGCGGCTTTTGCGAAGACGCCTGCCCCACTGAGGCAATTGTGATGGAACACGAGTACGAGCTTTCGTTCTATGACCGGGCGAGCGCCATTTACACAAAGGACATGCTGCTGGTGCCGCCGGCGGGCGCACCGGACACGCCGCAGCAGGTGGCGCCGGGCAGCTTCAACCGTTCCATTCCGGACATGCATAACCCGGACTGACATGACGGCTGCTCCCCTAATAATCTTTGCGGTTTTGGCGGCGGTGGCCGTGGCCTCCGGGCTGGCCATGATGCTCAGCCAGAACGCGGTGTACTCGGCATTGTTTTTGGTGATTAACTTTACGGTGGTTGCGGTGCTGTTTCTAATTCTTGGCGCGCCGTTCATTGCGATGCTGCAAATTACCGTGTATGCCGGCGCGATCATGGTGCTGTTTATATTTGTGATCATGCTGCTGGGCGGAGAGCGCCTGCCGGCGCCGCAGCAGCGGCTGCGCTGGCAGCAGCCGCTGGCGGTGGTGCTGGTGCTGGCGCTGCTGGCGCTGGCCGGCTACGTGTTCGCGCAGGGCGCTGCGCCGGCCGCGGTGCTGGCTGAACCGCAAGATTATGGCAGCCCGGCAGCGCTGGGCCTGCTGCTGTTCACAAAGTATTTGTTCCCGTTTGAATTTACATCGTTGCTGCTGCTCGTTGCCATGATTGGCGTGGTGGTGCTGACGGCAGTGGAGGAGCGCCGGCGCCGTTTGCCGCGCGCGTCGCGCCGCACATGATCCCGGTCAACTACTATCTGGCGCTTTCGGCGGTGTTGTTTGGCATTGGTGCGCTGGGCGTGCTGGTGCGCCGCAACGCGCTGGTGATTTTTATGTCGATTGAATTGATGCTGAATGCGGCGAATGTGGCGTTTGTTGCGTTCTCGCGCCAGTTTGGCGAGCTTGACGGCCAGATCATGGTGCTGTTTGTGCTTACGGTTGCGGCGGCGGAAGTTGCCGTGGGCCTGGCGATGATTGTTGCCATCTTTCGTACGCGCGCGTCCATCAACGTGGACGAGCTCAATTTGCTGCGCGGCTAGGAAGCGGGCCATGTTTGAACTTGCCCCGCTGGTGCTTGCGTTTCCGATTGCCGGCGTGCTGCTCAATCTGCTTTTTGGGCGCTACTTAAACGAGCGCTGGATCAGCATCATTGGCGTGGCGGCGGTGGGCGGCGCATTTGGGGTTGCCGTCCTGCAGGCGCTGGCGCTGGCCGGCAGCGGCTACCATGCGCATCTGGCGCTGCTGGCAAACTGGATCGAAGTGGGACAGCTGCAGGCACCGTGGCAGTTGCGCGTGGACACGCTGTCGGTGACCATGATGCTGCTGGTGACGGGCGTGGGCATGCTGATCCACATTTATGCCAGCGGCTACATGCATGGTGATGCGCGCTTTGCGCGTTTCTTCATCTACCTCAACCTTTTTATCACCGCCATGCTGGTGCTCGTGGGCGGGGACAACTACCTGATGCTGTTTGTGGGCTGGGAAGGCGTGGGCCTGTGCTCGTTCTTGTTGATTGGATTTTGGTATGACGCCGGCGAGCCGAGCGCTTCGGCGCGCGTTGGCGGCGAGCCGCAGGCGGGTGCGGGCAATGCGCGTGCCGGGCGCAAGGCGTTCGTGGTCAACCGCATTGGCGACTTCGGCTTGCTGCTGGCAATGTTCATGATCTTTTGGCGGGTGGGCTCGCTGCAGTTTGATGCGGTGGCGGATTATTTTTCTGTGCAAGGGGCTGCAGCCGGCGGGCTGGCAACCGTCATCACGCTGCTGCTGCTGGTTGGGGTGTGCGGCAAGTCGGCACAGATTCCGCTGTTCGTCTGGCTGCCCGACGCGATGGCCGGCCCCACTCCCGTTTCCGCGCTTATTCATGCAGCCACCATGGTCACAGCGGGCATCTATCTTGTGGCGCGCTCGGCGGTGATGTTTGAGCTGGCGCCCGTGTCGCAAATGGTGGTGGCGCTGGTGGGTGCGACGACGGCGTTCATGGCAGGCACGATTGCACTGGCGCAATATGACATCAAGCGCGTGCTGGCGTATTCAACCATCAGCCAGCTGGGCTTCATGGTGGCGGCGGTGGGGCTGGGCGGCTATGTGGCCGGCATGTTCCATCTTCTGACGCACGCGTTCTTCAAGGCGCTGCTGTTTCTTTCGGCCGGTTCGGTTATTCATGGCGTTGAGCACGGTGCGCATGCCACGCATGCCCATGTGGATGTGCAGGATATGCGCGTGATGGGCGGCTTGAGAAGCAAGATGCCGGTGACGTTTTGGGTTTATCTAATCGGCGCGCTGGCGCTGGCTGGCGTGTTTCCCCTGGCGGGTTTTTGGTCCAAGGATGAGATTCTTGCGGATGCGTGGCACGTTGGCATGGTGGAGGGGCACTGGCATGGTGTGCTGGTGTACGTGCTGCTGGCGCTGGCGGCGCTTTCCACTGCGCTGTATATGACGCGCCAGATCATCCTGGTGTTCTTTGGTGCGCCCCGTTCTGAGGCTGCTGCGCATGCGCATGAAAGCGCGCCACTGATGACTGCACCGCTGGTGGTGCTGGCACTGCTGTCTGTGCTCGGTGGTTTGCTGAACCTGCCGGGCTGGCACGCGCTGGGTACGTGGCTGGAGCACACACACGAGTTCTTTCAAACCGGCGCGTTCAACGCGTTGGTGGCTGGCATTTCCACGCTGGTGGCGCTGGCCGGAATCGGGCTTGGCTACCGCGTTTATTTTCTGGCGCCACGCACCACCGCGGATGCTGCAGACGCGCTGCAGCCGGCGCTGGGGTCCATGTTTGGGTTTCTGCGCGGCAAGTGGTTTGTGGATGAGCTGTACGACGCTGTGATCGTGCGCCCGTTTGAGCGCGGTGCGCGCAGCCTGGCCTTTGCGCTGGATTGGAATTTCTGGCATGACGGCTTTCATAACTCAGTGCTGGCGGCGGGCTTTCGCATGCTGGCAGCATTTCTTTCCGGACCGGTGGACAAAACCGTCATTGACCGCCTGTTCGACGCTCTGGCGGGCGCCGTCCGGGTGGTGGGCAGCCGCAACCTGCAGCGCTTGCAGACCGGTTACGTGCGCAACTACGCGTTGGGCGTGGTGCTCGGCGTAGTGGCCGTGATGGGTTACTTTGTGAGCCGGAGCATTTAGCCCCGCAACGCTGCATCAAAGCATGAGGCATTCTTCATAATGGAAATTCTGAACTTTTTATCCGCCACCCTTTTGCTGGTGGTTTTCTTTCCGCTGCTGGGCGCAGTGGTGTTGCTGTTCATCAACCGCGAGCAAAAAGATCTCATTCGCTGGCTGGCGGTTGTGTTTTCGCTCGCCACCTTTGCGCTGTCGCTGGTGATGCTGGCGCAGTTTGATGCGCGTGTGCCCGGCGAACAACTGACTGTGGTTGTGCCCTGGATTCAAGTGGGCTCCAGCTGGAACATCAATTTCCATTTGGGCCTCGATGGCATGAGCATCCTGCTGGTGCTGCTCACCACGCTGCTGACGCCGATCGCAATCTTCAGCTCATGGACCGCCATTCAAGAGCGCGTTAAAGAATACATGATCTTTTTCCTGATGCTCGAGACCGGCATGCTGGGCGTGTTCCTCTCGCTCGATCTGTTTTTGTTTTACATCTTTTGGGAATTTACGCTGGTGCCGATGTATTTTCTGATTGGGATCTGGGGTGGCTCCAACCGCATTTATGCCGCGCTGAAATTCTTTCTTTACACGATGGCTGGATCCATCTTGATGCTGGTTGCCATCTTGTGGCTGGGTATCTACCAAGGCACATTTTCTGTGCCGGAGCTGGCGGCGCGCGGCGGCATCGATCCCGGCATGCAGCGCTGGCTGTTTCTGGCGTTCGCGGCAGCTTTTGCCATCAAGGTGCCCATGTGGCCGCTGCACTCCTGGCTGCCGGACGCGCATGTGGAGGCGCCCACAGCCGGCTCGGTGATTTTGGCCGGTGTGCTGTTAAAGCTCGGCACCTATGGCTTTCTGCGATTCAACCTGGCGCTCTTTCCTGATGCGTCCTTGTATTTTGCGCCGCTGATGGCAACCCTGGCCGTGATCGGCATTGTGTACGGGGCAATCGTGTCCTACCCGCAGCGCGATGTAAAGAAGCTGGTGGCGTACTCATCAGTGAGCCACTTGGGCTTTGTGATGCTGGGCTTGTTTGCGCTAAATACTCAGGGCATTCAAGGTGCTGTGCTGCAGATGGTTAATCACGGTCTTTCCACTGGTGCACTGTTCTTGCTTGTGGGCATGATCTACGAACGCCGGCACACGCGCGACCTGGGTGAGTTCGGCGGTTTGTGGACGGGCATGCCCGTGTATGGCACGCTGATGTTGATCGTGGTGCTGTCTTCCATGGGCCTGCCGGGCCTGAACGGATTTGTGGGCGAGTTCACTATTCTGCTGGGTGCGTTTGGGTCGGAGGCGCTGGCTTCACCGGTTTACACAATTGTTGCGGCGTTTGGTGTAATTCTGGCGGCGATTTACTTGTTGTGGATGTTTCAGAAAATGTTTCTGGGCCAGATTACCAACCCCAAGAACGAGAATCTGCCCGACCTCAACTGGCGCGAAGTGCTGGTGCTGGTGCCTTTGCTGGTCTTGATTTTTTGGATTGGCTTGTACCCGCAGCCTTTCTTTAATTTGATCCAGTCCTCGGTGGGCGATCTTGCAAACTCGTTTAGTGCGGCCGGCATTGCCGCGCGCTAGATTGTTGCGGCAGCCTACAGTTTGGCAGTTGCGCCGCCTGCGCCAACGGATTTAGCAGCATGACTTTTCCGGATTTGAATCTGGCAGCGGCAGTGCACCTGTTGTTCCTTGCAGGTTGGGCGAGTGCTTTGCTGCTGGTGGATCTGTGGATTCCCAAAACGCACAAGACTGTAACTGGCTGGCTGGCGTTTGCGGGACTTGCAATTGCGCTGGTGCTGGTCAGCGCGCAGCAGGGCTCGCGCCAGGCAGCTTTCGGCGGTACGCTTGCCACTGACGGCTTCTCCACGCTGATGAACTTCATCTTCATTGGCGCGGGCATGCTGTCTGTGTTGATGGCGCTCAACTACCTGCGCCAGCACGATCTTGAGCGCGGCGAGTTTTACCCGCTGCTGCTGTTTTCGATTGTGGGCATGATGGCCATGGGCATGGCAAAAGACCTGATCATTGTGTTTTTGTCGCTGGAGCTGTTGTCCATTCCGCTGTATGTGCTGGCAGGCTTTGGGCGCCCGCGCATTGAGTCGGAGGAAGCGGGCCTCAAGTATTTTCTGCTGGGGGCTTTTTCATCTGCGTTCCTGGTGTACGGCATTGCGCTGGTCTATGGCGCGACACAGGCCACCAGCTTTGCCGGCATCGGTGTTGCGCTGGATGCAGGGCGCGCGGGGTCGCCATTGTTGCTGGCAGGCGTGGGCCTGATTATGGTGGGCATGGGCTTCAAAGTGGCGGCTGTCCCCTTCCATATGTGGACGCCGGACGTGTATGACGGTGCGCCTTCGGTTGTGACGGCATTCATGTCGGTTGGCGCGAAGGCGGCCGGCTTTGCTGCCCTGGTGCGGGTGTTGTTTGACGCGCTGGCGCCGCTGGCTGCAGAGTGGGGTGTGGTGGTGGCCACGCTGGCTGCCTTGAGCATGGTGCTTGGAAACGTGGCTGCGATTGCGCAAACATCCATGAAGCGCATGCTCGCATACTCCTCCATTGCGCATGCGGGCTATGTGGCCGTGGCTGCCCTGATTGATGCGCAGGGCGCCCAGTCAAACTTTTCGGCCGGTGCTGCGATTTTCTATTTGGGGGCTTATGCCCTCACTAATCTGGGTACGTGGGCGGTGGTGCTGGCGGTTGAGAAACCGGAGCGCATGACCACGGATGTGGCAGACTACGCTGGCCTCGGCCGCACCCAGCCCGCGCTGGCCGCAGCCATGACACTCTTTATGCTGTCGCTGACGGGGCTGCCGCCATCGATTGGGTTTGTGGCGAAGTTCTATGTGTTCCGGGCAGCACTGGAGGCGGGCTATACGTGGCTGGTGCTGCTGGGTGTGGTCACAGTTCTGATCTCTGCCTACTACTACCTGCGCGTGATCGTAGTGATGTGGATGAAGGAAGGCTTGGGCGAGGCGATTCTGCCGCGCGCGCTGAACTTCACCATCTGGCTTACCGCTGCCGGAACGCTCGTCTTTGGCATTGTGCCGGGCCCCGTAATGCGTTTCGTCGAAAATTCGGTGCGCGGAATTTTCTAACAGGCTGCGGATTTGGAGGTATGTAATTGCGAGCCCGTCCGAGTGACGGGCTCGTCTTGTTTGAGGGTAAGCAAGCTGCGTTGTCTGATGATCACGAGTGGTGTTTTGTGGCTGTTTTGCCAATCCGATTTCAGAGGGGGGTTGGCGGGGAGCATGTTCGACAATTAGGCGGTGCATTATTTGCCTATAGTGCAGCGAGGCTAGATTGCCCCCAGAAATCTCAAGCCGAAAATACCGGAAAAACTCTTTATGGGTCGTGGCTGAATACAAGGTTTTCTGCAAGTGTCAAAGCGCTCGACATACTGTAGTGATGGTAACAATATCGAATGGGCACTTGCATGACCTGGCAGTGCTCACAGACAAATGCTGTGATCTTGATTACGGTATATGGCATAATCAACTAAGGAGCGAAAGATGTCTAAAGATCTTAATTTCAAGCAAGAACTAACCGCATGTTTTGGGCAACCGGTGAGTGAAAACCCCACCCAAGTAATGATCGAAGCGGCTTACAAACACCACCGCCTTGAATGGCGCTACTTGACGATTGAGGTTGCGCCCGATCGCTTGGCAGATGCAGTGAATGGAGCCCGCGCCATGGGTTTCGCCGGTTTTAATTGCACTATTCCCCACAAAGTAGCCGTTATTGCGCACCTTGACCGTTTAGGTGAATCTGCTTCAATTATGGGTGCGGTCAACTGTGTCGTGCGCCGGGGAAAGGATCTAGTTGGTGAGAATACTGATGGTAAGGGTTTTCTCAAATCAATCAGGGAGGTTACGGACCCCAAGGGCAAACGCATCGTTGTTTTTGGAGCGGGTGGGGCTGCGCGGGCTATTACTGTGGAATTGGCTCTTGCCGGAGCGCAACATTTCGATCTTGTCAATCGTTGTGTTAGCCGAGGCACGGAACTGGCAGAACTGCTTAGAAGGAAGCTGGGGGTAAGTGTGGAGTTTGTGCCTTCGACGGGTGATTATAAGTTGCCTGAGAATTGTGACGTCGTGATCAATGCTACTTCTGTTGGGCTGTATCCTAATGGAGACGCTCGGATAGGATTTGACCTTACTACTTTGAAGCCCAGTATGGTCGTGGCAGACGTTATTCCCAACCCCCCAGAGACCCAACTTGTGCGAGATGCGCGAAAGATCGGGTGTAAGGTCATCGATGGACTCGGAATGCTTGTAAATCAGGGTGTAATAGGTATTAAGCATTGGACGGGCGTTGAGGCAGATTCTAGCGTTATGCGCAGGGCCTTAGAGGCTGTTTTTGTGGCATAATTGCGGCTAACGTGGGAACCTGTCAAGGTTCGAGAGGATGCGAGCATCTGTGAGGCCAATGTAGTGAAGACCTGCAGTATTTGTTTATGAATTCTTCTCGAGTCTTAGCAGCACACGTTGTTCTTTACAACGGCGCTGGTGAGCGTTGGTGGTCGCTAGCTCCGTGGTAAGCTCGTAATCTTGCAAAGGAGGATGCAACTGAATTAGATTTAGTGCGTTGTTACTTAAACTTGGAGTATTGAATTAGGGATTATTGGAGAACTACAAAATGAAAGTTTCAAGATTGATTAATGTATTGATGGTTGCGCTTGTGCTGTTGGTTGCCTGTGCAGCTCCGGCACCAAAAGAGATTGTCATAGGCATGACAGTTCCAGGCCTCCAGTTTCCGTTCTTCGTGATAATGAAGGATGAGGCAGACGCGGCGGCCGCTAAGCTAGGCGTAAAGATTATATTTGTGGACGCCCAGAATGATTCGGCCAAACAGGCCGCAGCTGTCGAGGGCTTTGTTGCTCAGAAAGTGAGCGCAATATTGATCTCGCCAATGACAGTGGATTCGTTGGTGCCATCCATTGAGGCGGCTATTGCTGCGGGGATTCCTGTTGCGACGGTCGACCGCAAGGCAAACACGGATAAGGTGCTGATCCATGTTGGCGCGGATAACGTGGAAGGTGGGCGGGCAGCGGCTCGTTTCATCATCGAAAAACTTGGCGGGAAGGGGTCCGTGATTGAGTTGGAGGGCACCCCGGGTGCGTCTCCTGCTATCGATCGCAAGAAGGGATTTGACGAGGTAATTGCCACCTCTGGTGTCAAGATTATCGTTAGCCAGACTGCTGAGTTTAACCGCGCCAAGGGCAATAGTGTCATGGAAAATCTGATGCAGGCGTATCCGGATTTCGACGCGGTATTCGGCGCAAACGATGAGATGATCATTGGTGCAATTGAGGCTATGTCCTCCGCTGGAGTTGATCCCAAAAGCAAGGTGACGGCGGGTTTCGATGCGACGCCCGATGCCTTCGCCTACATGAAGGACGGCAGGCTTGGGGCGACTATTGACCAGTATCCAGGCCAGCAGGCTGGTAAGGCGCTTGAGGTGTTGGTGGATTACATCAAGAACAAGAAATCACCACCAGAGTCGGTGGTTTTCATTTCGCCGAAGGCAATTACAACCGCTCCCTAGGCTGTTTCATTTCGAGGGGAGGCCGATGGTTTACGAGCCACGACCTCCCTGATACCCTTCGCTACTCCTGCATATTTCGCTGCCACCAGCGCCGAGGTAGACGCCTTGTGCCTGTGAATCAATAGTGTGTATGAAGATTTGGTGCTCGGTTGTCTGGGAACTGTCATAGTTGCCTGACGGTACCACGGTACTATTATTGGATTACCCGGAGCCACAACTTGTGCCTCTATAAAGTCAGTGTCACCATTAAGATTGGGTCATGCGCCTCCCCACCATGATTTTTGTTGAGGGCTTGCTGCCCCCTGGGGGCACTGACCTGTGCTTAGGACTGAATACGAGTCGGCGGGTATGGTGCGTCCGGTCCGAATCACCATCGGTCACTGTTTGGCTTCAAGTAATCTACTAATCGGTAGCCGTGTTCGATTGTTAGTTAGTGCTTGTAATTCAAGTTTGCTGATCGTGCCTAATGGATAGTTTTTGTCTCTTCCAGTACCTGCCTGAAAAATAACATGAGCACACTTATGCGGATGGCTGGTATCAGCAAGAGCTTCCCTGGAGTTAATGCACTAAAGCGGGTTGATTTCGAACTAGACCACGGGGAAGTTCATGCCTTGGTGGGCGAGAACGGCGCCGGAAAGTCCACTCTTATGAAAATCTTGGCAGGCGTATATCGTGCGGATGAAGGGGAGCTGTGGCTTAAAAACCAAAGAATTGTGCCGAAGAGCCCGAAGACGATGATTGATGCGGGAGTAAGCGTCATTTATCAGGAGCTCACGCTGATACCTTACCTGTCGGTCGCCGAAAACATATTTCTTGGTCGGGAGCCACTTCGTCCCGGTGGACTGATCGATTGGAGCGCGATGTGGCTGGAGGTGGAAAAGCTTTTGGCCCCGTTCAACTTGTTTCTTAATCCCCGCTCAATGGTTCACTCGATTGGTCCTGCATACCAGCAGGTGGTCGAGATTGCGAAGGCGCTCTCTTTGAAGGCAGATATTATTGTCATGGATGAGCCGACTGCGCCGCTTACAGGAAGCGAGGTCGTGAAGCTTTTCGAGATTATCCGCAATTTGAAAGCTGCTGGAGTAGCGATCGCGTACATATCGCATCGATTGGAGGAAATTCACGAGGTGGCCGATCGTGTGACGGTGCTGAGGGATGGAGAACGCATGATTACTGCAGCCCTGTCTGATTTGACGGTGGACGAAATTGTTCGACATATGGTTGGCCGAAAGCTCACTGAGCAATACCCGAAGGCCGAAGTCTCGATTGGGGAAGAAGTGATCCGGGTGGAAGGCCTGACAAAAAAAGGGGTTTGTACGGATGTATCCTTTAGCGTCCGAAGTGGAGAAATCCTCGGATTTGCGGGGCTAGTTGGCGCGGGACGCACCGAGATTATGCAGCTGCTGTACGGCTATCGGCGCAAAGATGCGGGCCGGATCTTCCTTCGGGGTCGTGAGGTATGGCTCCGAAACACGTGGGATGCGGTGCAGAGTGGCATTGCACTGATTCCAGAGGAAAGAAAGAAACAGGGGCTTGTGCTTGGCCTGTCCGTTATTGATAATTCGGCGCTCACGATCTTTGATCTCAACACATATTTTGGGTTTATTAGATGGCCGGCCATAGCCCGGATAGTCGCTGAGATGGTGCGCAGTCTCGGAATTCGGACGCCGTCTCTCTATCAGGAAGTTAAAAATCTGTCTGGTGGAAATCAGCAAAAGGTTGTTCTTTCAAAATGGTTTGCGCGCAACTGCGACGTGTATATTTTTGATGAGCCAACACGGGGTATCGACGTCGGAGCCAAAGCGGAGATCTACAAGCTGATGCAGGCCCGGGCGAGTAATGGCGCGGCGATTATTATGATCTCCTCTGACCTGCCCGAGGTTATGAACATGGCCTCCAGAATACTCGTAGTTTTCGGGGGGCGAATTGTCAAGGAGTTTCGGCAGGGGGAGGCCACTGAGGAACAGGTTATAGGCTGTGCGCTTGGCCTCGACCCGCAATTGACATGGGAAGCCCCCACAGCAGGAGCTCGCAAATGAAGCTAACACTTCAGCCAATTATCCGGTCTTACGGTATCGCGATTGCATTCATCATCATCTGTACTGTTATGACCGCGCTATCCCCCGTATTTCTGACCGTAACAAACGTACTGAACGTCATCCGCCAGTCGTCGATTTTCGGAATTATGGCTATTGGGATGACCTTCGTCATTCTTACGGGCGGTATCGATCTCTCCGTTGGCTCCATTCTAGCGGTCGTGGGGGCAATCTCTGCAGGAATGTTGAAGGGCGGGATGGAAGTTCTGCCCGTTGTGATTCTGGCGTTAGCCATAGGTATCTCCTGCGGGCTTGCCAACGGAGTGCTAATCACGGTTGGTCGTATTGCCCCGTTTGTTGTTACTCTTGGGATGATGAGCGTTGCGCGTAGTCTCACGCTAATCTATACAACTGGGTACCCTATTAGCGGGTTTGCCGGCGCCTTCCGATTTATTGGTGGTGGGGATATCTTGGCGATACCTTTTCCCATCGTCGTGTTTCTGCTAACGGTCGTTATTGCGTGGGTCATCCTTACTCAGACTCGTATGGGACGGTACGTTTACGCGATCGGCGGCAATGAGGAAACCGTAAAGCTCTCCGGTATTAACGCGGACTTCTACAAGACCACTGTATACGTTATTTCTGGGATTACTGCGGCAATTAGTGCCCTCATTCTGACCTCGCGCCTCAATTCCGCTGAGCCCATGGCGGGTCAGGGCTACGAGCTGGATGTGATCGCGGCTGTAGTGATCGGAGGTACCAGCCTGAATGGCGGGCGCGGTAGCGTATGGGGCACCCTCATTGGGGCGCTTCTAATTGGTGTAATCAACAATGGAATGAACCTACTCGGAATCCCACCATATTTTCAGCTTCTTGTAAAGGGATTTATTATTATCGGGGCAGTGCTAATCGATCGGCTGCGCGAGGACTAGGCTCAAGCTAACGAATATTGTAAGATATATTGGCCGTGGCTGGACTGGAGTTTCGTCGAGAATTCGGTGCGCGGCATCTTCTAGTACCGGTTGCAGAGTGGTAGGAGTGTAATTGCGAGCCCGTCCGAGTGACGGGCTCCTTGCTTAAAGCGCGTTGCAATGTGGCAGGCGCTGCGCCGCCAGGCAAGCGGCACGGCATAAAGGGTTCAGGTGCCTTTGTCACCCGGGTGATTCTCAGTCCCGCTCAAGTCACACTAGTCCTGCGACAGCTTGATGTAATTCAACACAGCATCCATTGCCTGATTTACCAGCTGGGGCGACTTCTCCACCAGCCGAAAGGGAGTTGAAAACTCAAGGCTCGGTTTGTCGTCTGTAATGATGGTGCCATCTTCGTAATAACCGCGTAG
>OFRL01000096.1_pt1 | contig 47661 bp, 46 predicted proteins | sample 1543121 | NCBI WGS metagenome assembly OFRL01 (sample SAMN07774228, study PRJEB24372) | wastewater metagenome | isolation source: Lake Maggiore Cannobio | place: Italy: Cannobio | collected 2016-01
CCGGGGCTGGTTCTTGCGCTGATGGCCCCAAACTGGCAGGGATGCCTCCTTGATGCCCAAGAACGACGAACGCAGTTTCTTCAGGAAGCCATACTTGACCTCAATCTAGGGGATCGACTGGTGGTGGTACGAGAAAGAGCCGAGGCGGCCGCCCGAATGGACCAATACCGGGGCCAATTCTCACTGGTAGTGGCTCGAAGCTTTGCTTCTCCTCCCGTTACGGCTGAATGTGCGGTAGGTTTTTTAACCATTGGCGGGCGATTGGTAGTCAGCGAGCCAGTTTCATCGCCCGGAGATGTTCCTCGGTGGCCCGAAAACGGTTTAAGCCTGCTGGGCTTTGGCTCAGCTGAGATAGTTTCCGGTGGGGGTGCGAGTATCGCCACAGTAAAACTATTGAACAAAGACGATGATCGCTGGCCTCGACGAACGGGAATTCCGGCTAAACGCCCCCTTTGGTAGCAAACGGATAGGTTCCACGTGGAACCTATCCGTCAATTAGGAGGATTACTCGTCGCTGGGTTCCACGGGGAACAAGACCACCAATTTGGCCGGCTTTTCTTAATCTGGTTCCACGTGGAACAAGACCTCGGGATGGCAGTTTTCTATTAGCTTGGTCCACGAGGAACTGGGCGGCAAGGCCAGCCGAGTCATTGGAGTTATCCCCACAGTTATCCCCAGCCTTTAGCCGGAGTCAGCTAGACGGACCACCTGGCGTCCGAGGTTTGGTGGCAACGGGGTTGAGAGACAAAAGAAAATAAAATATTGAAATAACATTGATGTAGTTCTAGTTTATGGGCTAGCCTGTTGATAAGTCTAAACCCAAACTTGAGACTTTTTAGTAGCCGCGCTACTACCTGGAGGCAATATGGCTAAGGCCAAGACTAAAGGTGACTCAGCGAAAGATTCTTCCTCGTCCAAGGCGGACGCGGTTGTTGCCGCTTTTTCGGAAGAGCCCATCCTTGATACCGGATCTTTACCCGAAGCGGGCACGGTTACTCCCGCTCCGCCCCTCACCCTGCCCCGGGTTATTGCCATTGCCAACCAAAAAGGCGGAGTTGGTAAAACCACTACCGCGGTTAATCTCGGCGCCACTCTGGCCGAGTTGGGGTTTCGTACTTTGGTTATCGACCTTGACCCCCAGGGGAACGCGACTACCGGGCTCGGAATCAATCCGCGCGACGTAACGGTTTCAGTGTACGAAGTTTTGTTACAGGAAGCGTCGTTCGATGACTGTGCTGAAGCTACCGCGATTAAGAATCTTTTTGTCGCTCCGGCCACAATCGATCTTGCTGGCGCGGATATCGAATTGGTTCCGCAAATTAGTCGAGAACTAAAATTAAAACGCGCTATTGATGCGGTGCGTGACGACTACGACATATTTTTAATCGACTGTCCGCCGTCACTGGGTTTGCTGACCGTAAACGGAATGGCTGCGGCCGACGACGTGATTGTTCCCATTCAGTGCGAATATTACGCGCTTGAAGGCTTGGGGCAATTATTAAAAAACTTATCGCTAGTTAGAGCTAACTTAAATCCGGGACTTGATGTACGAGGAATTGTTTTAACGATGTATGACGGGCGAACTAAGTTGGCCGACCAAGTTGAATCTGAAGTGCGAGCATTTTTTGGACCGAAAGTTTACAAGACAGTAGTGCCGCGTACAGTGCGACTGTCCGAAGCACCATCGTTTGGGCAACCCATAATTATTTTTGATAGCGCGTCTCGTGGCGCTAAGGCTTACCGTGATCTTGCTAAGGAGGTGAGTGATGGCGCGACAGGGCGGGCTGGGTAAAGGACTCGGTGCACTAATTCCGGCGCCGACCAGCGAAATCATCGCGGCCGAAACGGGGAACGGTTATCGAGAAATTTCGGTGGCCGAGATTCGTCCTAACCCCTATCAACCCCGCTCGACTTTTGACGACGAAGCCTTGGGGGCTTTGGCGGATTCCATTAGAGAGGTTGGGATTCTCCAGCCGGTGCTGGTTCGTCCCGCCGAGGGGGGCTTTGAACTCATAGCCGGAGAGCGCCGCTGGCGAGCGGCTCAGAGAGTGGGGCTTAAGACCATCCCCGCGTTGGTGCGGGAAACCGACGACACCGCAGCACTTGAACACGCGCTGGTGGAAAATCTTCAGCGCGACGATCTCAATCCACTTGAAGAGGCCGCGGCTTATCAACAACTTATTGAAGACTTCGGTCTTACTCACGAGCAAGTTGCTTCCCGGGTGGGTAAGAGTCGCGCGTCGGTTTCTAACACTTTGCGACTTTTGCAGTTACCGCCTTCGATTCAGCGCGCGATTAGGGAGCGGCAACTTTCTATGGGTCACGCTCGGGCGCTGCTCGGAACCCCAGACCGTTCGTTTCAAGAGGCTCTCGCGTTGCAAATTATTAAAGACGATCTTTCTGTCCGTCATGTTGAGGGAGTCATAAAGGCTCATAACGAAGAGACCACAGGTGGCACTCGTTCTACTTCAACGAGTAGTCGGTTACGTCCCGCCGGTTTAGCAGAACTGGAAGAGTTGCTTAGCGATCATCTTGAAACTCGAGTGAAAGTTCGCATGGCTAGTGGCGGCAAAGGGACGGTTACGATCGATTTTGCCGATCTAGAAGATTTAGAGCGCATTTATCGCGCGATGGCTGAAAGTAAACCTTCGGCGAAGTAATAAATTTTTAACTGTTAGATTCTAAAACTTCACGCAAGGCCTTGACTATCGCGCGAGAGATTTCTCCTATTTGAGTGGCTAGTTGTTGAGTGGCCGCAGCATCACCCGGAGCGATTAGTTCACAAACGACAGTGGGCATGGATGTTTCTCGCAAGACCGCCAGCGTTTTTCCGTGCACCCCGGTGTCGCCCACAAGCAATTCGGCCAGTTGTCCGTGAATCGCTTCGGCTACCGCTCGGCCCATAACCGACTCGTGGCGGGGTGAGGCAAAGTAGGCGCAGCGATAATCGCCGGGCCGCAAAATGAGGGCGAAATCGGCCTCGAACCGATTGGCGGCCTGAGCGGTGGCGGAGTCTTCGGCGCCGATTCCGTCGAGTATTCCGGTGGCCCCCGCTTGGATCAGGCCTCGGATTACGTGATCGCCCAGATTGGTCATTTCGGGTGAGGCGGCTATGTAGAGGCGTCGACCTAAAAGACCGGGATGCTCTTGGCGTAAGCCCTCGCGCTCGCGCAGTCCCGCGGCTGACCCTGCGGCCCGGGCCCCCACTCTTGAGAGTTCGGCCACGCTGGTGTCGCCACAAATCCCATCTACCGGCAGTCCCGCCGCCAGCTGAAAGTCCAGCAAGGCGTGGTGGGTGAGGGGTCCAAAAATCCCGTCCTCGGGGCCTGCGGCAAAGCCGAGGGCGTTCATTCGGTGTTGGAGGTCGAGCACGTCATCGCCGCGCAGCAGAGGCTGATGGAGGTACAGCATTCGGTCGCCTAGGGCGAGTCCGCTTTCTACCAAAGCCGAAAAAGTTTGCCGACCGATTATGCCGTCAACTCGTAAACCGCGTTCGGTTTGAAACGAACGCACCGCGTCATCGGTAATTTCGTCGAATACATCACCCGCAAAAGGGGAGTATCCCCGACTGACTAATCGCCGGTGAAGGTCTCGAACTGCTTCCCCGGAATCCCCTAGGCGTAATTCTTTGGTCATGACGTGGCCTCAAGCGGCCGTGCCGGACGAACTTAGGCGGTAAATTCCGAGAGATCGTTTAAGAGCTCGGCCTTACCCTTGGCCCCCACGATTTGTTTTACCTGCTCGCCGTTTTTAAATACTAACAATGTGGGGATGCTCATGACGTTGAACTGCTGAGCCATGGCAGGATTGTCGTCAACGTTGAGTTTGGCGATGGTCAACTTGTCGGCGAACTCGTCGGCAACTTCATCAAGAATCGGTGCCAACATTTTGCACGGTCCACACCATTCGGCCCAAAAGTCAACCAAGATCGGCTTGTCGGCCGTCGCGATAGTTTCGGTAAAAGTGTTGTCAGAAAGAGTAACGATTTTGTCAGACACGAAGATCCTTTCGATGGGGAGTTGTTTTCGAGTGTATCGGGTGCAACGGCGGCGAGTCCGCAAGCATTCCCTTAGCCGCCAAGATTTACCTTTAAGTTGTTACTCCGTTCACTGATCGTGGTGACTTTCTTCGAGCCAGCGCTCGGACTCAATGGCGGCCATGCAGCCGGTGCCCGCCGCGGTTATGGCTTGCCGGTACACGTGGTCCTGAACGTCTCCGCCGGCAAAGACCCCGGGCACTGAGGTGGCAGTGGAGTTAGAGGCAGTAATGACGTATCCATTGGCGTCAAGATCAATCTGGCCCTTGAATAGGTCGGTGTTAGGGGTATGGCCAATAGCGACGAACACCCCGTCGACGTTCAAGCGAGAAGTTTCACCGGTTACGGTGTCGCGCAGCTCAACCCCCTCTACGTGAGTGTCGCCGATGATGTCTATGGGCTCAGAGTTCCATTGAAATTTTATCTTTTCGTTGGCGAAAGCTCGCGCTTGCATAATTTTTGAACCCCGAAGTTCGTCTCGACGGTGAATCACGGTTACGGACGTAGCGAACTTAGTAAGAAAAATGGCCTCTTCTAGAGCAGAATCACCTCCACCGACAACGGCTAGGGCTTTATCTTTAAAAAAGAATCCGTCGCAGGTTGCACAAGTTGAAACCCCATGCCCAAGAAGACGGGCTTCAGATTCGAGTCCCAATAAACGTGCGGTCGCTCCGGTGCTGATGATGATTGACTCGCCCTTGTACTCAGTAGTTCCTACGGCCACCGTAAACGGAGTGGTGGTGAGGTCGACTCGATCTACATCTTGAGTAATAAATTCGGCGCCAAAGCGAACCGCCTGCTCGCGCATGCGCACCATAAGATCAGGCCCCATTATCCCTTCGGGAAAACCGGGAAAGTTTTCTACGTCGGTAGTTAGCATGAGTTGTCCACCCGCGCCTACGCCTTCAATTACCAACGGCGCTAATTGTGCTCGGCCGGCGTAAACCGCGGCCGTTAGGCCCGAAGGCCCCGAACCAACAATGATTACTTCTCGGGTTTCGCTCATGACCTCTTCTTTGGTTTAGATCGCCGGCTCCACAACAACGCTCCAGTTAGAACCAATATTCCTGCGGTAATGAGATACGCCGCCCAAGCGTCGCCGGTGAGTACGACCAACCCACGAAATACTCCGATCACCAAAATCGCGATAGCGGTGACCACGAAAAATGTGGCCAAAAGCCCGTAGACCACCGCCTTGGTGACCCTTTGCGCGGGCGCCACCGTGTGGTCGCGTACGAAGCCGACCCATTGCTCGAGCGCGCTGGCGGCCTGCTGGGGCCAGTCGTCCGCGGGCGGGGTTTTGGCTTCGGGTTCTTGATCAGGCATACGAAATGAGCGTATCGGGCGAGAGTGGGCGGAGACCTATTGCTGACTTACTTGATAGGTGACCCCAATGACTCCGGGTCCGCCGTGGGTCCCGATTACCGGTCCGACATCACCGACCTGAATTTCGTCGCGGGGGAATATGGGATTGAGCAAGTCGAGGAGATCTTCTAGGTCATCGGCTTGGCCGTGCAAAACCGAGAGGGAATCGATGGGCTGGGCGGCAACTTTTTCGGCTAACAACTTGAGTGACTTCGATCGGGTGCGTACTCGCCCCGCTTCTTCGACCAAACCATCGCGTATTTCAACCACGGGCTTGATTGAAAGCATCGACCCCAAGAGCGCTTTAGCATTTCCAACCCGACCACCTTTTTTTAGGTACTCCAAAGTATCTAAAGCACCAAAAAGTTGGGTCCGGTCGCGCCGGCTAATAACTTCACGCACAATACTTTCGATTGAGTCTCCATCGGCCGCCCGCCGAGCTGCGGTTAGGCAAAGTGCGCCTAATCCCATAGAGCAGGTTTCGGAGTCAACCACTTGCACTACACAGTCACCACTAACCGCTGAAGCCGCTACTTGGGCTGCTTGCATTGTGCCCGATAGTTTGGAAGACAGGTTGATACAAATAATTCCGGTGGCGCCTCGGTCGATAAGTTTTCGGTAACGGGTTTCAAAGGCGCCCGCGGAGGGAGCTGCGGTCTCGGGCAATGTTTCTGACGCGCGTAATTTTTTCCAGAAGGTTGCGTTGTCGAGCTCTTCTCGATCGACAAACTCTTCTTTACCAAAGCGAATAGTTAGAGGAACGACTTCAATGTGCAGAGCCGCCGCGACATCTTCGGGCAGATCGCACGCGCTATCCGTTACTATTCGAACTCCCACTGCCGTTCTCCTCGCTTTGGTTGGTTGATTTCTATTGGTAAGTCATCGTGGCAGGTTGGGCGCGGCAGTGCCACCTCGCCGCCGCCGCCGCAACCGGACTAACTCTTGAAACTCCTTTATTCGTAAAGCCCAATAGCCGGCCACGACTACTCCTGCCGCCACCGCCAGCCCGACCACCACGGTTATCAGCGCGGCGACGGCCGAGGAGTGCCCAATAGCCTGGCTAACTCCCCACGCACCTGCTCCGGCGACCAAACTGACGATCAAAACGCGCCCCGTGGTAGCTCCGATATTGCGGCCCCGCAACCCGCCGAGGCGGCGAGACAAGACACTAAGCGTGAGAACCGACGCCAACGCGTAGGCCACCGAGAAAGCCAACGCGAGGCCAGGGATTCCGTAAGCATCGTAAAGAACAATAGCCAAGACAATGTTGACTGCATTTTCGAAACAGTTTAGAAAAAATGGAGTGCGGGTGTCACTTAGAGAGTAAAAGCCCCGCAGAGCGAATAGGTAGGTTGAGAAAAATGGTAGTCCAATGGCGAACCCTGCGAGCGTGTCGCCTACTAGAGCCGCATCACGAGCAGTGAAGGCACCGCGTTGCAAGAGGGCGACCACGATGGGCTGGGCGAGCACCAGCAGTACGACCGCCGAGGGTATGACCACGATGAGCGTAAGGCGTAAGGCGCGCGCGAACCGGTGGCGAAATCCGGGGGCGTCTCCTCGTCCACTCGCGGCCGCTAAGTCGGGAGCCACGGCGGTGGTTACCGAAACAGTAAACAATCCGTGGGGGAGTTGAAAGAAAGCGAATGCCGCTAGATAGGCAAACGCTCCTCCGGGGCGACTGTTGGCCAAGATTAAAACGACGGCTAAAGCGATCTGGTTGGCAACTACGTAACCAACGGTCCAGCCTGAAAGCCGCACTACGGTACGCACCGCCGCGCTTTTGAATGCGGGTAAAAACGACAACCGCACTCCGGATCGAACCAGTGCGGGGATCAGCGCCAGTGCCATCGCGACAATTCCGGCGGTGGTTCCGAGCCCGAGCAGTACCAGCAAACCCTTGTCGTTGTTGACTCGTTCGACCGTTATGGGCCCGTTGATGATCTGGGGCAGAGCCAAGAAAATGGCAATGACGACCACGTTGTTGAGGATGGGAGCGAACGCCGCCGCGGCAAATTTTCGCCGGGCGTGGAGCAGGGCGGTAGCAAGGGCGGTAAATCCGTAGAAAAACATTTGGGGCATAAATAGCCGCAGCAGACTGGTGGCCGCGGCTTGTTGTTCGGCTAGCCCCGGACCGGTAACCCGCAGAGTGTAAATGTCGATTATCCATGGCGCGAGTATTTCGCCCAACACGGTTATACCTAGTAGCACTAAAAGAGCCACGGTGACTATTTGGCTAGTGGCTTTGGTATCGCGTGACTGTAGATGACGAACAAATTGCGGTACTAACGTGGCAGTAAGGATCCCGCCGAGCAAGAGTTCATAAACGATGTTCGGGGTTTCGTTGGCGTAGGAGTAAACCCCCGCCATAGTGGTAACTCCAAGCGCGTAAGCAATAGCGGCTATTCGTAAAAACCCAGTAACTCGCGATAGGGCGGTGCCAATGCCAACAATTGCGCTGGAACGAATTAATCGGTGAGTGCTGTGGCGCTGGTGTTCAACCGCAGCATCGTCAGTACTCACGCCGGCACCGCAGTTTTTTCTCGTCGTTTTTTTCTTCGCGCCCGTGCGTCAAGTATCCACCACGCGGCCAGAACTACTACCGCTCCAATCATTAAGATAATTCCTATTGCGCTAACTGCGGTAGAGCGAACTTTAAATTCTTGAACGGCAATTATTAAAAGACCGTCAGACGAAGCGACATTGAGTCGCAACACGAACGTGCCGGGAGTACGCGCTTGTACGGGTATCCGTACGGTGGTATTGGCGGGTGGGAGTTCAAGTTCTTGGGTTGAGCCGGTCGGGAAAGAAAGTTTTTCGCTGGCCAACGAAATTCGCACCCGCACCGTTTGGTCGAGATTGTTACGGAACGTAAGAGGTATAGAGCCATTTTCTGAGGTTAGGGTGATCGTGCCGGGGTTGGGGATTTCGATCTGGGCCAAGGCCGCGGTAACGCGGGCTTGGGCATCTTTTAGCGAACGGCGCGCTCGGGCTTGTCCTGCGGCTTCGGTAAAGGTGGCCGAAGGTGCTCGCAAGAGCCATTGGTTGGCAGTACGCACTTCACGAGCATCGCTTCCGATAAATGCTTGCAGAGCTAGAACACGGTTGGCGGTGGCGTTAAGCGCCGACGCTTTAACTGGAGGCGCGGGGGGAGAATAGGTGGTCAACTCCCGAGTCTCTAGTGCTCCCGTGCTTGTCTGTACTGCGGGCACTTCACTGAAGAAAGATTCGAGCGTTACCGGTTTTAGCAAAGGGTGGTTGCGCAGTCCGTTGAGGATGGTGGAAAAGGTTTCTTCGGGAATATCTAGATCGAAGGGGTTAACTAAAACTGTTCCTTTGGCCGCGCCCTCACTCGCGTAAGCATTTAGTGCCAGCGCCGCGAGCACTAGTTGACCACTAAGAACTGGGCTTGCTCCGGTTAACAGGTTGGCAATGCCGTCGTCACTAGCAACTGCACTAATAGTCGTTTCGTTGACCCCGGCCGGAGGGGTGATTTTTAAGGAGAACGGCGCTGTAGGTACGGACCGACTTCCGTTCACTAGAGCCGAATTGCTAATTGCGACTCGAGTGGTTCCCCGAGCCCGAAGCAAGGTGAGCGCGCTCGGACTTACGGGATTAGCCAACGCGGTTCTTATGTCGGGCGGAGAAGAAAAGTATTCGCTCAACGCGGTGTTGCCGGTGGCTAGTTCGTTGTCGGCAATTCCGCTCAGCAAGTTTTCTATTAGTGAAGGGATGTCAACGGGAACGTAGGGCCCCGCTAGCACTTGGGCCCGCGCGGCTACGGCCAGCAGACCAGAGCGCAGCGGACTGGTGTTGCGCGCGGTCACGGTTTCGGGCCCGGGTGAGATGGTGATGGGAATGTCGAGATGACGGGATAGAGCGCTAACTTGCCGGCCGAGCCGACCGGTGGGGAGAGCGGCCGCGCTGACGACTGGATCGGCCGATCCGTTGGGCAGTTCCGCGGGCCCGGCGACTAGTGGCCACACCCACGCCACCGCGAGACGAGGTTCGTTATTTACGGGACTAGCAAACAGCCCGCCTTCGACTACGACGGCAAAAGTGGTAAATGATTCGCGGACCTGACCGTTGGCTTGCTCGAGGGCAATCGCCAAGGGGTAAACCCCGGGTGCGCTCAGAGCGGGCAAGGCCAGCGCCCCCGCTGCCCCCAGAGTTAGGGAGATGGCGCGCGCGCTGCCTCCCGGGCTGGGGAGAGCGGCCAGGGCAATTTCGACTTGATCAAGCACCGATCCGGTGTTGGTTCCGTTCACCACTCGGGTGAACGCGGCGCGGTTAGTTATCGATGATTGTGCAGTGATTACCACGTTGTCGGTCGGCTCGCTCAAGCTGGACGATATCGATACTTCGAGATTTAGTTCACCTCCGCTTACGGTGTAGGGGTCTTGACCGAGCAGGGAAAGGGCTTCGGTGGCGCGCGAAGGCGCGGCAAAAGCGCCTCCCGAGGGATCATTGGTAGAGACGCCGCCCAGCACCAAACTGGTAATAGAAATAAGCGCGATAACCCCGCCAGCCCAAGAGGCGGAGAAACGAGCGCGTGGGGCAATGCGCTTGGTCACGACACTTCAGCGTACCCGCCACCCCCGTCACCGCGGTGGCGAGGATATCGCGGTAATAGGGCGCCTCGGCTGGGTCAAAGCGGCGACAATGGGTAGATGATTGTTCCGGACCGGCTTTTGCCGTATCTCGCCGTCGACTCACCCGCGCACACTCTGGCGCTCCGGCTCGAGGCCGCCGGCCACGAGTGTTTTTTGGTGGGGGGAACGGTGCGCGACGCGTTGCTTGATCGGACCAACTCCGATCTTGACCTAACCACTAGCGCCCGACCTGACGTTATTGCCGACACGGTTAAGGGCTGGGCCGACTCGGTGTGGCTTCCGGGCCAACGCTTCGGCACGGTTAGTTGTGAAAAAAATGGCGCCCGTATGGAAATCACTACTTATCGGGGCGATATTTATCGGCCCGAAAGTCGCAAGCCCGAAGTTACTTTCGCCGACACGATCGAAGAAGATCTTGTGCGGCGGGACTTCACCGTGAACGCTATGGCGCTGGCTATTCTTGAGCCGCGTTTAGTCGATCCGTGCGCCGGAGTGGACGACTTAGTGAATCGCCGCTTGCGTACTCCTCGTTCACCGGAAGAATCGTTTGCCGACGATCCGCTGCGCATGTTGCGCGCCGCGCGCTTTGTTGCCAGCCTAGGTTTTGAACCCGACGGGGACATGGTGGTCGCGATGAGGGCTATGCATCATCGCTTAGAGATTGTCAGTGCTGAACGCGTGCGCGACGAACTCGAGCGCTTGTTGGTCGTAGAGGATCCGAGTTTGGGACTTTGGCTTTTGTGCGAGACCGGGTTATCGGACGAGTTCTTACCCGAACTTAACGCCATGCGTTTAGAACAAGATCCTATTCATCACCACAAAGATGTTCTCGCCCACACCATCGCGGTAGTGAATAACGTAAAGAGCCGTGACCGATTAGTGCGCTTGGCCGCGCTTTTCCATGATGTGGGAAAACCTAAGACTCGTTCGTTTGATGATGGGGGTGTGAGTTTTCATCACCACGAAGTGGTCGGGGCTCGTATGACCCAAGCCCGTATGCGGGCGCTGAAATTTTCTAATGATGACGTTGACGATGTCACTAAATTGGTTTATCTCCACCTTCGAATTCACACTTACGCAATGGGTTGGACGGATAAGGCGGTACGCCGCTACGCCCGCGACGCCGGTGAATTGCTTGATCGGCTCAACGAACTCCAGCGCGCCGACTGCACTACGCGCAATGAGCGCAAGGCCGCGGCGCTGGCTCAACGCATGGATGAGCTCGAGGCTCGCATTAGTGAACTTCGTGAACGCGAAGAACTTGACGCGATTCGCCCCGCGCTTGACGGCGACCAAGTGATGAAGTTTTTAGGGCTAGCACCCGGCCCGGAAGTCGGTGTCGCTCTCGATTTTTTGCTCGAAGTGCGACTCGACGACGGTCCGATTAGCGAAGCCGAAGCGTACGAACGATTAAAAGTTTGGGCGCAAGCGCGCGATTCCTAATTATTCGCCCCGAGCAAACTTCTCGATCATCACGTGCGCGTCTTCGTCACGGTATTGCACCGGCGGCGACTTCATGAAGTAGGCCGATGGGCCCAGTAGCGGTCCACCAATACCTCGGTCCATCGCCAACTTGGCACACCGCACCGCGTCAATGATTACTCCGGCCGAGTTGGGCGAGTCCCACACCTCAAGTTTCAGTTCAATATTAAGCGGAACGTCACCGAAGTTGCGACCCTCGAGACGAATGTAGGCCCACTTGCGGTCTTCGAGCCACGGCACATGGTCGGACGGACCAATGTGCACGGCGTCGCTTTCGACCGCGTGGTCCATTTGGCTTGTTACCGACTGGGTCTTAGAGATTTTTTTCGATTTCAACCGCTTGCGTTCCAACATGTTCTTAAAGTCCATGTTGCCCCCGAAGTTGAGTTGGTAAGTGCGGTCTAATTCAACTCCCCGGTCTTCAAACAAGCGAGTGAGAATGCGGTGCACGATCGTCGCCCCCACTTGGCTTTTGATGTCGTCGCCCACGATGGGAACGCCGGCGTCTTCAAACTTTTTGGCCCACACGGGGTCGCTGGCGATGAACACCGGAATGGCGTTAACAAAGGCGACTTTGGCGTCTAGGCACGCTTGCGCGTAGAAGCGCTGGGCTTCTTCGGAACCCACCGGCAAGTAACTGACCAAAACGTCGGCCTTTGAATCACGCAGCGCCTGAACCACATCTACGGGCTCGGCGGGTGACTCTTCAACTTCTGCGGCGTAGAACTCGCCCAAACCATCGTAGGTCGGGGCCCGCAGCACTTGGATACCCAGTTCGCCCACTTCGGCAAACTTGATGGTGTTGTTAGGTCCCGAGTGGATGGCTTTACCGAGGTCCAGCCCAACTTTGGCCGCGTCAACGTCGAAGGCGGCCACAAACTCAACGTCACCTACGTGGTAACCACCGAGGTCAACGTGCATAAGCCCAGGTACATCTTCCGAAGCATCGGCGTCGCGGTAATACTCAACGCCTTGAACCAAGCTGCTGGCGCAGTTTCCTACTCCGGCGATGGCAACGCGTACGCGGTGGTTTTTGTCTGAACTCATTTTGAGATTCCTCTCGTTAGTTGGTTGTAGTTGATAATTTGGTCGGGCGCTTATCTTTTACTGGGGGCTCGTTTACAGATACTTCGGCTTGCTCAAGAGCGATCAAACTTTCAATCCACTCCAGATCTCGTTGGGTCGCGCGTGCTCGGTGTTCGCGTAATGATCGCGAGTAGCGATCGTCATCGCTTCCGTTTGTAATGGCGCGGGGACGCTCGACTCGCTCTAGGCGATCGCGTAAAACTCGCCTCCGGCGCTGCAAAAGCTCGAGCCGGCCGGCTGGGGGTAGGTGGCGACAAAAAGCTAAGCGCAACCCGAACGAACGCTCGTCGTCGGTGCGCTCGTCGTCGGCCAAGAGCAATTCAATGAGCAAGACGTTGCCCCGTTCGGTAATTTCGTACGCCTTGCGGGTGCGCCGGTTGGCGCCGAGGCGAGAAGCCTTGGGCCGGCGCCGGGCGGCGGCGAGGTCGCCACTGACTGAACCGGTCGAGGCGCTGGGGCCTCTGGCGTCGGGCAAGGGGTCAAGTACGGCGATGGCTTCCGCCCGTTCAAGGCGCCGCAGAGCTGGATAGAGCGAACCGTACGAAACTCCCCATAGGGCACCTAGGGTTTCACCTAAACGCTTTTTGATCTCGTATCCGTGCAGGGGCTGCTCTTTTAGGAGGCCAAGCACTGCTAATTCGATCATGGGGCTCCGAACGGGGTCAGTTAAGTGTTAAACGATGTATCGCTTCGATACATCAAAGCATACTATAGGCCGAGGGTCAAGGCGGGGCAATCGCGCCGACACCTAGACCAGTCTGAGGCCTAGGCTCACTTTTATGCGTCATCACGTTGACTTCACCTTGGCTCGCCGAGCCGTTTTGCGCGATTTGCGCTCTGGGCGCCGGGCTCGCATCGACGTTTGTGATGCCCACGCGGAGTTGTTGCGAGCGGGGCGCAATCTAGGCACTCCGGGGGCGGGCGATTGCCCCGTTTGCACCGAAGATAAATTGCGGGTGGTTTCGTATGTCTACGGCGATCAGTTGCGGCGGGCCAACGGCCGGTGCATATCAAGTACGGCGGAACTCGAAAAACTCGAGGCTCGCCACTCCGAGTTTTGGCGGTATCTGGTCGAGGTTTGTGTCGGCTGCGGCTGGAATCACTTGCTGCGGCGAGAGCTGCACGGTCAGCGCTACGCCGGTTGAGCAGGAGCACTAGCATAATAGTTATCCGCTGGGAGCCGAATGTGCCCTAGACGGTGGGAGCCGAAGTGACCGACACAACGAATTCCAAATTCGTCCCCGAAGCCCAACCACGACGCGTGACTCAAGACGCGCCTCGGATTGTGGCCAGCAAGGGAACCCAAACCCCTCTAGTAATGGTTACGGCTTATGACGCTCCCAGCGCGCGCGCCGTTGACGCGGCCGGAGCAGACATGATCTTGGTGGGCGATTCAGTGGCCATGGTGGTGCTGGGTTACGAAAACACTCTGCACGTCACTACCGACGACATGGTCCATCACGTGGCCGCGGTCGCTCGAACTAAACCATCGGCGCTCATAGTGGGAGACCTGCCGTGGTTGAGTTATCACGTTTCGATTGATGACACCGTTCGCAACGCGGCGGCACTCGTTCGGGCCGGTGCCGGAGCGGTAAAACTCGAAGGGGGGCGCAAGCGACTTCCCGCGGTAGAGGCGATTTTGGCGGCCGAGATTCCGGTTATGGGACACCTAGGCCTTACCCCGCAATCGGTGCACGCTTTGGGTGGTTACCGAGTGCAGGGGCGCGAACTTGAAGCGGCCCGAGCCATTGTTGACGACGCCATCGCTTTGGCCGACGCGGGCTGTTTTGCCGTCGTGCTCGAATGCGTTCCCGACGCAGTTGCGCGTCTGATCACCGACACTGTTGCTATTCCCACCATCGGAATTGGCGCGGGTCGCCACTGCGACGGCCAAGTGCTGGTGTTTCATGATCTTTTAGGTTTAGGGCAAGGTCCCGAGCCGAAGTTTGTGCGCCGCTACGCCGATCTAGGCGACGCGGCCGTTAGCGCTCTGGCCCAGTTCGCCGATGATGTGAGGGCCGGGAGTTTCCCGTCCAGTAAAGAGACTTATCACGCCGCCGACTCGTTGCCCGACGAGTTGCGTTCGTTCGGCCCCGTGGGCGACGCCGAGGAGCCGGCCCCCGCTTGATTGTTCGCGCAACTTGGGCGGCGGTCGGGTTGTTGGCGTTGGTTCTGGTCGGAGCTTGCTCGTCGAGTGAGTCTCCGAAAACGGAACGTTTAGCGCGTGCTCCTTTTAAAGGGTTAACGGAAAAAAATATTCGGGTAGGAACTACCGATCTCCTCGTTGTAGTCAACGACACTGAATCGGAACGAAGCCAAGGATTGCGGGGGCGCCGCAACTTGGGCGGTTACGACGGAATGCTTTTCGAGTATCCATCGTTCAGTACGCCCACCTTTACGATGTCGACGGTGGCGGTGGGTCTTGATGTTGGTTTTTACGATACTCAAGGTAAACCAGTGGATCGTTTGGCGATGACTCCGTGTTCGGGTTCGGAGTTCGACTGCCCCTCTTATCGCTCTCGACGTCCGCATCGTTATGCGCTGGAAACTCTGTCCGGCGATTTACCGCGAGGGGCGCTGCGCCTTAGGGGCTAACTGTCACAGCCAATGCCTAGGCTGGTCATCTCTTAACCGCTAAATCAGAAAGTTTGCGAATGGCCTTGACCACCCTTGTGCGGGTAGCCTCATTACTGCACAGATTTATCCCTGCTCTCGTCGATTCGGCGGGCGACTTTTATCGGTCGCTTTTCGATTGCGCCGAAAGCCCAACGACTGGTTACGACCGAAGCGCAACTTGCGCCCAAGTCGGGCGGGTCTGGTCCGAAGGAGGTGCGGTCAATGCGGCCGTACGAAGTAATGGTTATTTACGATGCCGACCTCGAAGAGCCGGCGGTACGCGAGGCTACGACCGCGGCCATCGATCTGCTCAAAGCGAACGGGGCCAACATCGGCCCAGTCGATTTTTGGGGCCGTCGCCGATTTGCTTACCGGATGAAGCACCGCTGGGAGGGTTACTACGTCGTCCTGCACGCGATGGCCGAACCCGTGGCGATGGCCGAACTCAGCCGAATGCTCGGATTGGCCGACGAAGTACTGCGCCACAAAGTGTTGCGGATTCCTGAAGCGGTTTACGGCTCACTAGGCACCCCGGCCGAGAAATAAATCGAATAATCAGCAGAATAATCAGCAGAATAATAAGGAGAATTGATTATGGATAACACCGTCACTCTTGTAGGAAACGTAACTCGCGACCCCGAATTGCGCTACACCACCAACGGCGCGGCCAAAGCAGAATTTGGCTTGGCCGTTAATCGCCGGTGGATGAACCGAGCGACTAATGAATGGCAAGAGCAAGTCTCCTTTTTTAATGTGGTCGCGTGGCGAGAAATGGCCGAAAATGTTGCCAACTCGCTGACCAAAGGTTCGCGCGTGGTGGTAACGGGTCGGCTCGAACAGCGTTCGTGGGAGACCGAAAACGGAGAAAAGCGCAGCGTCATCGAGATCGCGGCCGACGAAATTGGTCCGAGTTTGCGTTGGGCGACCGCTTCGGTGACTCGCAATGAGCGGCGCGACGGCGACGGTGCCGGTCGTCCGGCCTCGGCTCCGACGGCTAACGAACCCGCCGCGACCCCCGCGGCCGGATACGACGACCTCGGCGAAGAACCGTTTTAAAACCAAGCTCAGTAAACCCAAGATTGGAGATATCCCACAACCATGGCTCGTGACCGCAATACCAACTCGTCTCGGCGTAAGACCGAGACAATGGACAGCAAGTTTAAAAAGAGGGTTTCGATCCTCGACCAAGAGTCAATTACTTATGTCGACTACAAAGACATAAATCTTTTGCGCCGCTTTATGTCGGAGCGAGCCAAAATCCGGGGTCAAAGCGTAACGGGCAACAGTGCCCAGCAGCAGCGCGAGATTGCTCGGGCAATTCGGGTCGCGCGCGAGATGGGGCTTTTGCCTTACGCGGTGCAGCAAATCACTCAACGCACCAAGAGTCGCCGGCCTGAACGCGAAGGAACTTTGCGTTTGCCCGATTCAACCCCGTTAGCGCGTACTGATCCCAATGTTGATCCGTACGCGGCTGAAGCTGCGGCCCACGCCGAAGCAGTCGCGGCTGAAGCGGTAGTCGAGGCGGTAGTAGAAGAAATTATCGAAGAGGCGATTATTGAAGCCGTCATAGAAGAAATAGCAGAAGAAATAGTGGTCGAAGAAATAATTGAAGAGATGGTTTCTGAAGCGATAGCCGAAGAGGAGTCATCCTCATGAAAATTGTTCTGCGTGAAGATGTAGAGCACGTTGGCAACAAAGGCGACATCGTTACTGTTGCCGATGGCTACGCGCGTAATTATTTAGTCCCGCGGGGGCTAGCGATGAAAGCCACTCGCGGCGTCACGGTTCAAGCAGAAGCGATGCGCCGTAATCGCTCGGAGCGCAACGATCGCGATATGGCTGCGGCGACTGAGCTTGCGGCTGAGCTCGGGGCGATGAAGATCGAGATCGCGGCTCGGGCGAGCGAAGGCGGCGCGCTCTTCGGTTCGGTTACCGCGGCCGAAATCGCCAGTGCGGTCACGGCCATGATTGACGGTGAAATCGAGCGGCGCCAAGTGGAGTTGGCCAGCCCCATCAAGGTTTTGGGTCCGGCCGAGGTGGGGCTGCGGCTCCATCCTGAGGTTTTAACCCCGATCACTATTGAGGTTGTGGCCGGCTAAAGGCCGGCGGGGCTTAAGAACATCCCGCCTCGATAACTGTCACACCCCTTGGTCAGCATGTCTAGGTGCGCCCATTTTCTCTGATAGTTATCCCCAGCCCTGGGGATTACTGGTGCGGTTATGCACAGGATTTCCACCGTTATTCCTCAGGCAAAACCCTAGTTATTGGTCTACCAATCCACAGGCTGGGCGTGCGTATATAGAGGTCATGCCGGTGAGCAAATCGCGCACCGGAGCAGATTCGTTGTTCTAAATCAGTAGGGGGAATAAAAAAATGGTTCAGGCACTGCCGGTTGAAACGTCACGAGGATCGGGACGGGTACCACCGCACAACCTTGAAGCAGAAGAGTCGCTGTTAGGCGCCATGTTGTTGTCGCGGGACGCGATCAGTGTGGCGACCGAGACTCGAGTTGAAACTAGCGATTTTTACAAACCCGCGCACGCGCATATTTATGACGCAATACTCGCGCTTTACGCTCTGGGTGAACCGGTTGACCCGGTAACCGTCGCCGAAGAGTTGCGTCGCGTTGATTTAATCGATGCGCTCGGCGGACGCGCCACTTTGCTGCGTTTGCAAGCGCAAACTCCTGCGTCGGCTAACGCAGTGCACTACGCCAAAATCGTCAACGAACTCGCGCTATTGCGCCGCTTAATCGCAGTCGCCGGTGACATTGCTGAAATGGGTTACACCGACACGGGCGAAGTTATCGAAACTCTTGACCGAGCTGAGTCATTGGTGTTTGAAGTTGCTCAACACCGCGTTACTGATTCTATGACCAATGTTCATGATGCTCTACAGATGACGCTCGACCAGCTCGAGTCTCTTTTTGGAACCGACGGTGAAATTACTGGAGCGCGTACGGGCTATACCGAACTAGACAACATGCTTCTCGGTTTACAGCCGTCAAACCTCATCGTGGTTGCGGCTCGGCCGGGTGCGGGTAAAACTGCATTCGCATTAGGAGCCGCGGCCAGCGTAGCGATGACCGCTCGGCGACCAGTGATGTTTTTCTCTATGGAAATGGGCGTGCTCGAACTAACTAAGCGCTTGTTGGCTGCCGAAGCCCGGGTTGATTTACGCCGATTGCAAACCGGAAACATTCCTACCGACGACTGGACTCGGTTGTCGCACGGCGTCGGTCGTCTCGGCGAGGCTCCACTTTTTATTGATGACAACCCGCACTGTACGGTTATGGAAATGCGGGCTAAAGCTCGGCGGGTCAAGGCCCGAAACGGCGATTTGGGGCTAATCGTGGTTGACTATCTCCAACTAATGACCCCCAGCACTTCGCGCCGGAGCGAAAACCGCCAGGTTGAAGTAGCAGAAATATCTCGAGGGCTAAAAATCTTGGCCCGCGAACTCGATTGTCCGGTTATGGCCTTGTCGCAGTTGAACCGCCAACTCGAATATCGCCAAGATAAACGCCCGATGCTGGCCGACCTTCGTGAGTCGGGTTCTTTGGAGCAAGACGCGGACGTCGTTATGTTCCTTTATCGTGACGATATGTATAACCCCAACTCAGAAGATCGAGGTATGGCGGAAGTCATTGTCTCTAAGCACCGTAACGGCCCCACGGGGGTGACCAAACTTTCTTTCGCCAGCAACTTCACTCGTTTTGCCGATATGGCCAAGGATTAATCAGCGATCCGAGCAGTAGTGGCTTTACGGTTTATTATTTGCCAGTGGATTTCTACAGCGACGTACTTCTTCAGTTAGTCACTGCCTTGGGGGCAGCATTGTTTTTGGCCAATAGTTACGCGCTACTGCGTCGCCGTTTCGATCGGCGTCAAGCGGCCAAAACTTCCGTAGCCCGAACTCGCCCCGGTAGTCCGGTGCGCAAAGAAGTTCTAGCTAGTCCGGGTCGTCTCAGCCAAGCACCGGTTGTGCGCACTACCGCGTATTTGCTTATTGGTCTGCTAGTAATGGTGTGGGGCATCGCCTCAATGACCTCATGACCGACTCAACCAACACGCCAAGTTCCAACTGGGCTCGTTACGCCCCGCGCTCGGTGGCCCCCTTGCTGCTCGACTTGTTCGGCATTGTTACTTTTATTTTGGTCGGCGCGGGCCAACACAGCATCAGCGACGGAGCGGGCTGGTTTTTCATGGTGTTGTGGCCTCTAGCGACGGGTTGGTATTTAGTGGCCATAGCCACTCGGCTTTACGCCGCGACTGACCGCATGTGGACTCGGCTGGTGATTACTTGGGTGGCGGGCACTTTGGTGGCATCGGTTTTGCGGGGCAGTTTCACTGACCGCCCGATGTTCTCAATCTTTACTGTCATCTTTATGGCCTGGATGGTTTTAATTGCTTTCGGTTGGCGAGGCATCGCTCGTGTCCTAGCCTTGCGGAAACAGCGTCGACGCCGGACTAAAAAAAACTAGCCCACCAAGGAGAACTAAAAATGGCCTCTATTGACCCAACCGAGAAGCAACTTGCGGCTATCGCCAATTCTGATTCTGATGAGCCCATTGTGATGCTCAACTTAAATAAATATCGGGATAAGGCTGAGTATCTAGATCCCAAACTCGGCAACGATTTGAGCGGACGCGACGCATATTTGCGTTACGGGGTTGTGGCCCAGCGTGCGCTGGGTGAAGTGGGGGCGCGCATCTTGTGGGCCACTGAGTCTGACGCAGTTGTTATCGGCGAAGAGTCAATGGGCTACGACGAAGTAGTGGCGGTGTGGTATCCCAACCGAGCCGCATTTCTAGATCTATTGGCTATTCCGTGGTATTTCGAAGCACTCGTTCACCGCAACGCCGCAGTAGAAAAAGCGGCGGTTTTGGTGTGCACCGGCGACAAAACTCCCACGCTCACTTCTCCGTTTGACGCGTAGTTAGCCGCCCACGTTTGACGCTTTAGCGGCGGCAATAAAGTTTTTCGCTTCGGGTTTTAGCATGAAGCCGTCGCGCACAGCTTTATTGGCTGACTTAGTAAACGCCGCCACGTAAGCCTTGTGGCTGGGATAGAGCGCGGCGAGTTGCTCGTCGTTTAACGCCAAGGTTGAGCCGAAGAGTTGGCAAAAACTCGCGCCCGCGTTCCCGTCCCCTCGTAAAACTGCAGTCGGAGCATCGACTAACGGGGTGCGGATGCCACCTTGGGCGTTGCCGGTGGCGTCACGGGTAATGGCGGCCGGCGGTCCGGCCGTTACCTCAAGACGCGGCGCTCGCGGCGGAGCGGTTCCGTCGGCTACCCAGTTAGTTAGAGCGTGCAGCGCAGCGCTAACAACGGAAAAGTGAGGCCCGTAGTTGATCGGCTGGGTGCAGCCCAGCGGACCGCCGTCGGCGTTAGCCACATCGAGCAGCGCGGCTTCGGCTTTACCGTCTCCAGTATCAGAAAACCCAATCCCTCCGGTGTAAGCGTCGGCGTGGGATGTCCCCGCCACTTCCCACAGGCGGAAGTTCTTGGTGTCTTTTTGCCGAGCCGATAGATATTCAAGCCGGGGAAGAACGAGATCAGATTCAGTTTGTAGGGTCATGACCGGAACCCCGAGATCGTTGCGGATAAACGTAGGCGCCTCGGGAGTGATTACCGGCAGCGGAGCCTGCGAAAGATTGGCCGCTCCGTTGCTACGGCTGTGAACGAAGAACCCATCAAAAACTTTTTCTATGGGTTGGATACCGTCAATGTAAGTGACCATACGGAAAGCAGACTGGGATTCACCAATGGCGATTACTTTTTTCGCTTTTAGTCCACTAAGGGGATCAGTTTTTTTGGTCCCTTTTACTGCTCTTCCTACTTGAGTGAACATATCGTAGGAATAACTGTCGCCCGGGTGCACTAGCGACGCGTAACGCTCGGGGTCGCCACCTTTAAGTCCGCCCGGCGCGGCCCCCGCGATCGTCATCGATCCACCTTGTACGCCTACTGATTGCGCCGAGACACCCACCCACGCGCTGCCCGCTCTAATCAACTCGCGGTGCGCGAGTCCCCAGTCGGGCGCACTATCAAAACCTGCAGAAACATTTAGCCATTCAACAATTACCGTTCCATTAAAATCTTTGGCCGCCTGGGGTCGGTAAACCACAACGCGCGTTTTGTAGTCGGCGGTAGCGTTAGTGCCGGTAGCGGGAGTTACTTTCCACTTCCCGTTGCTTGCCAGCGGTGTAGCCGAGGTGTAGGCCTTGGCCGTTCCCGCTAAAAAGTATTCGTTGCCTTCATAACCCACATCAGCCAAATCGAAACTGCTGCTCAAGATGCGAGGCATCCCCGCCCCGCCGGTGACGGGGCCGGTAATAGTGGGGCTAGGAGCTTTGGCCGCACTAGCCGAACTCGCCCCGGCTAAAACAACTATTCCGACGATTAGAGCAGACGCGGTTCTCAACCAACACTTTTTCATTTTTCCCCCATTGATTGTATTAATTTAGCAAATAATGACGATTAGGCCAGGGCGCTAAGGCCAGAGTAGCCGAGGTAAATGGCAAAACCTAGGGAAACCACGATCCCGATGCGCCGACGATGGGTGCGCAGATAGGTACTTAAGTGGTCGAGCAACACCGGGCCTTTCTTTCCTGCCGCCAGTACAACCAGAATAGGAAAGTAAGCCACGAACTCTACGATTATCCCCACCACGACCAGCAAGGTGGCTTTGTCTTGAGTTGATAGTGAAGAAATCGCTACGTCGTGCACCGCCGGAATCAATAAGACAATAGTGGTGAAGTTAGTAGCCATAGCCGCGACCCCGAGTAATAGATATCTAACCGCGTGCAAGCGCGCGCTCGATTCATCGGGTGGGGCTTTAACCTCCGCATCGCTGGCGGGAGTCAGCATTGATCGCACTGCGTTGGCCAGCAGTACCACCGCGAGGACTATCTCTATCCACGCGTGGACCGCGTCTTGGCTACCGGAACTCGATGAACTTTTTTGATTGGTGGACGACACAAAAATAATTATCAACGCGGTAACCATTGACGATGAGACCAACACCAGTAGCGCTCGGCGCAGAGGGAAGTTCTTGCTGGCCAGAGTGGCGACCTGAAGCAGCAGCAGCACGGGGCTAATCGCCGCCCCAATAGCTAGGGGCAAGATTTGTCTAAAGGTTGAACCCACGGCCGAGAGCCTAGGCCTTACCGTTAGTTTTGGGGGGAAAATGGAGCGGGTGACGGGAATCGAACCCGCGTTCTCAGCTTGGGAAGCTGATGTTCTACCTCTGAACTACACCCGCCAAAACCCCAGTGTTCCGGTTTTGCAGGCTAGCAAGACCGGCGGCCGATAGGATCCGAACCCGTGGTTCTTTCTGATGACACCATTCGCTTGAGACGCCGCTGGGCGCATCACCATCGAACCTTTCGACGATCGTGACGTCCAGCCCTCGTCGTCATTGGGCGGGGCTTGACAAGCAGAGGGCCTACTAGTATTGGTACTGATAAGAACCAAACGCCGAAAGGTCGTGGATCATGCCCGATGATGATGTCATGCCCGATGATGACGAGGGCGACCGCCGCAAGGTTTGGATAATCGTCGCCGGTGTTCTAGTGCTCGTACTCCTAGGTGGTCTTATTACGATGCGCGCGCTCGGTGGCGACGACGACTCCAACGGCGCCAACGGCGGCTCGAGGACCTCATCTTCGGCCTCCACCTCTTCTTCGGCCTCCACCTCGATTTCAACCTTGAGTACGACGCTACCTTCGTCTTCCAAAGGTGGTGGCACCGACGCGCCGCCGGCCACGCTCGGCCCGCCACCGGACACCGGACCCCAGATCACCCTCACCGCATCTCCCAGTTCGGTCGCGTGCACTGGCGGAGGCGGACAGTCGACGACGATCTCGTGGAGTACCTCCAACGCCACCCAAACCACGCTGTCCATTGACGGACCTGGCATTTACGATACTTATGGGCCATCTGGATCCGTTACCTTGAGTCCCGGTTGTCCGCCGGATGGTTTTCCGGAGAGCCACTCGTACATGGTCAGGGCGACGGGTCCGGGCGGCCAGGCGCAGAAGACCATTTACGTCCAGTTTCACAGAATCCCGTTATAGCGTCTCAACTCGTCACGCTGAGATTTCTAAAGAGAGCGAGTGAGGGAAATCGAATCCGCGTTCTCAGTTTGGGAAGTTGATGTTTTGCCTCTGGACTACACCCGCCAAAACTCGGTGTTTTGGCTTTGCCGGTTAGCAAGCCTCGCGACCGATAGGATCCGAACCCGTGATCCTTTCTGACGCCACTATTCGTGAAGAAATCGCCGCGGGGCGCATCGTCATCGAACCTTTCGACGATCGTGACGTTCAGCCGTCGTCGGTCGATCTTCATATCGATCGTTACTTCCGGGTGTTCCGCAACGACACCACACCGTTTATTGACCCCAAGTTGCCCCAAGAAGATCTCACTGAATTAGTGGAAGTGGTGGACGACAACGCTTTTATTCTTCACCCCGGAGAGTTTGTCCTGGGGTCCACCTTGGAGCGCGTGTGCTTGCCTGCAGATCTAGTTGCTCGGCTTGAAGGAAAAAGTTCGCTCGGGCGTTTAGGGTTGCTTATTCATTCCACTGCGGGTTTTGTTGATGCCGGCTGGGACGGGCACTTAACCCTCGAACTTTCTAATGTGGCCACTCTTCCGATTGCGCTTTACCCCGGAATGAAGATCGGACAGATTTCGTTTTTGCGCATGACTACTGCTTCGCAAAATCCCTACGGTTCGGGTATTACCGGATCTAAGTATCAAGGTCAGCGCGGCCCAACCCCGTCGCGCTCTTATCTTAATTTTAAAGGTTCATAAAAATATCGCGGCAATCTATTTAGTGCGCAGGAGATTTATGGGTATTGTTGAAGAAGTTAGAGCAACTGCCGGCCCGATCGTTTCTTTAGGCGGCGGGTTTATGCTTGACGGTGCTACTACCGAACGGGGAGCGGCTTTTGGCCTCGACTTCGGTGAGTACTACGCCTTGGGTCGCGGCGGAGTGCTCGGAGATGTCGACGCCAGCGTGGTGGCGGATGCTTTTGTAGTTTTTGCCCCCGAAGTTGTGACCATGATGTGGAACGCCGCTCGGCTTTTGCGCGAACCCGACGCGGCCGCGCAGTCTTATTCGCAAGCGTGTCAAGACTGGGGGAGAGTTCATTTTGCTCACGCCGAAAATCTTGATGAGATTTCTTCGGTGCTGGCTAAAATCGTTAATGCGGCCACAACGACTGACGCTCCGCTTTTTTCCGGCTGGCGAACGCTGCCTCTACCTAGCGACGCCCCCGCGCTCGTGGCCCAGCAGTTGCACGTTTTACGCGAATTGCGCGGTGGCCTTCATGGGGTCGCGCTAAAAGCGGCCGGCTTAACTCCGCTCGAAGCAGTAATGGTCCACAGTCCGGCCATGGCTCCAATGTTTGGCTGGGCCGACGGGGAACCCGCCACTGAGGCCACCAAAGCCGCCCACGCTAAGGCCGAGCAGATCACTGATGAGTTAGTGGCCCCCGCTTACGAAGTGCTAGACGAGGCGGAGCGTGCTCGATTGGTAGTTCTACTCAACGATCTAGTTGCGGCTACGACCTAATTTGCCGGGCTAGGCGGATCTAGATCCCGGAACTGGGTATCTTTGTCGGGGCCTCAGCGTGGTCAGCCGACTCGATTGATTCCAGCAATACTTCGGCAATATCTGAAACCACTACGTCATCTCGTCCTTCGCCCTTAATTCCGTCGTCCATCATCACCCAACAAAACGGGCACGCGACCGCTACTCGTTCCGCTCCAGTTGATAGCGCCTCTTGGGCGCGTTCGGTGTTCACTTTCTTGCCAATAGATTCTTCCATCCACATGCGGGCTCCTCCCGCCCCACAGCACAGCCCGTTGTTTCCGTTACGGGGCATTTCGACAATGTCGATGCCGGCTAACGAGCCAATAACTTTTCGGGGGGCAAGATAGACATCGTTGTGTCGGCCTAAATAACAAGAATCGTGATAAGTGATGCGCTCGGATAGCGACGCGCCTTCAAGCGAAAGTCGACCGTCGTCGATTAGTTCCATTAGCAACTGGGAGTGGTGGATTACTTCGTAGTTGCCTCCGTACTGAGGATATTCATTTTTTAGCGTGTTGAAACAGTGGGGGCACTGAGTGATTATTTTGGTGACCCCCATAGTGTTGAGCGACTCGATGTTTTGCAGCGCCAGCATTTGGAAGATGTATTCGTTGCCCGAACGACGAGCCGAGTCGCCGGTGCACAACTCGCTGGGACCCAAAATGGCGAAATCGATATCGGCTCGCTGCAAGAGTTTGGCCATGGCCCGACTGGTTTTTTTATTGCGGTCGTCGAAGCTGCCGGCACATCCCACCCAGTAGAGGTATTCGTGATTCAACGCTGAAGTTCCGTCGACGATATCTACTCCGTCAAGGTCCGCCGCCCATTCTCCTCGGTCGCCTTGGTTCATTCCGTAGACGTTGGTGGTGTTCTCCATCGACCGGTATACGTTGCCGAGCTGCACCGGAAAGTCACTCTCCATAAGCGATAGATAGCGGCGCATGTCGAGAATTTTGTCGACGATTTCGATGTTTACTGGACAGATCTCATCGCAGGCTCGACAAGTGGTGCAGGCCCAAAGTTCTTCGGAGGTCACTCTTTCGAATACCGAGTTTGCGGTAATAGTGATGGCCGCGTCGACGGTTACTGGTGGAGACACCACGGGGTTCCCGGTGGCGGTCATGACCTCACCCACCTTGAGGACAATCTCGCGTGGGTCAAGCGGTTTGCCGGTCAAATGGGCCGGGCATACTGAAGTACAGCGGCCACAAATCGTGCAGGCGTCAGTGTCAAAGAGCTGTTTCCAAGTGAAATCTTCTACGGTGATCGCCCCAAACGAATCGAGTTCGGTTTCCATCAAATTAGGCAGCGGTTTCATAGCCCCCTTGGGCCGTTCGCGATTACCCAAATACATGTTCATCGGTGAGGTGACCATGTGGCGCAGCTTGGTGGTGGGCAAGAGAATCAAAAAGGCAATAAAAGCGACGAAGTGCAACAACCAAAACGCTTGGTGAATATCAGCGTTGGTGCTTCTCCCCCAGCCGTCAACCAAAGTGGCGATGGGATAACCGATTACTGACCACCGTTCAAAGTCGGGCGTGCCCTCGGCCGCGATACGAAAACCCTCAGTGAGAAAACCCGAAACTCCGATAAGAAGAAATGTTCCCAACACCAGCGCGTCTTCGGGCTTGGTCTTGATGCGAATGCGGTACGGCCGCTGCACGTAGCGGCGAATGATGGCCCATACGATCCCCACAACAAAGACCACGCCAAAAATATCGGCGGTGGCGGAGTAGCCCTGGTAAATGCCCCCGTGAAGAAACTTGAGGTTGTCGGGGAGCTGGTGATCGATCTCCAAAATAATGGTGGCGGCGAATAACACCAAAAACCCAAAATAGATAAAGGAGTGCATGGTGCCCGCGACCGGATCGCGCATCAGGGTTTTCATCCACACCCCAGAGCGGAAATCAGCCATACGCTTTTTAGCGTTGGCTTTAGTGGTACGGCGATTGTCGGGCCGACCCCGTTCGTAGTTTTTGATCCGTTGGGCTACGAGCCACGCGCACGAAAATAGCGCCACCGAAACTACGGCGTAAAACATCCAGTAAACCGGTTCGGAAATTCCCCCAAACACTTCGCGGCTAATGGGCGACTCTTCTGTCCATCCAGTGAGGTGGGGGGCGATTCCCGAGGCCACCGTCCCGAGCGCGGTGGCTATACCAATAATGATGGCAATCTGAAAGGGCTTAATTTTGAACCGGCGCACGGTCAAGAACCTAGCAATGCTGTGGCCATAAGAGCGTTATTGGCCAAAAAGTATTGCCGGGGCTTACGGCAACTACTGCACTGATTGCGCGTCGTATTCCCGCAGCCGACGAGCCAGTCCGGCCAGTAATTTATTGGCGAATCCGGGGACTTCGTCGACTAGACCGGCAAATTCTCGTTGACCAAGAACGACTAACTCGCTTGGTTCGGTGGTAGTAACGGTGGCATTGCGGGGGGCTCGATCAAGCAGAGCTAAATCCCCAAAAAAATCGCCCGAACCGAGGGTGGCTACGCGCTGCCCGTGCCGAGACACTTCGGCTGCTCCACTGACAATAATGAAAAATTCGGCTCCGGCGGCCCCTTCGGTAACCAGTACTTTTCCGGCCGCAACATTGACCGTTTCGGTGCGGCGATCAATTAAATCAATCTCTTTTTTGCTGCAGGCCGAAAATAAAGGCACTTTGGTGAGCAGATCAGTGAAGCGGTTGGTAGAAGCCATAATGCGACTGTAGCGACGGATCCGCTTGATTGCCAGAGCCTCGGGAATAGACAGGGCCATTTGAAAGTTGATACTCTTACACTCAACATTGAAGCCAACGAAACCGGCAGAAATCTTGATTGGGAACAACGATATTTCGACCTCGACCCGTTCGGATACCCCGACTGGGATCGCAAATACGAAGGGAAATAAGCATGGCCAAGGCAGTAGGTATTGATCTCGGGACCACCAACTCAGTCGTCTCTACCCTGGAGGCGGGTGCGCCCGATGTGCTCCCCAACGCCGAAGGGGCCCGCACCACGCCATCGGTAGTCGCGTTTTCTAAGACCGGTGAAGTTTTAGTTGGTGAAGTGGCCAAGCGTCAGGCCATTACTAACCCTGACCGCACGATTCGTTCGGTAAAGCGCCACATGGGCAGCAACTGGACAATTGATATCGACGGCAAGGCGTACACCGCTCAAGAAATATCGGCTCGTATTTTGCAAAAACTAAAGCGCGACGCGGAAAGTTTTTTGGGCGAGCCAGTGACTCAGGCAGTAATTACCGTACCCGCATATTTTGATGATGCTCAGCGTCAAGCCACTAAAGAGGCGGGCGAAATTGCCGGGCTTGAGGTACTGCGTATTATCAACGAGCCCACTGCTGCGGCATTGGCCTACGGGCTCGATAAAGAACAAGAGCTCACCATTTTAGTTTTCGACCTTGGGGGGGGAACGTTCGACGTTTCTGTCTTGGAGTTGGGCGATGGTGTGTTCGAGGTTAAGTCGACTGCAGGGAATACCAACCTTGGTGGTGACGACTGGGATCAGCGAATCATCGAGTGGATGGTGTCTGAATTCAAAAATGCGCACGGGGTTGATCTTGGCGCCGACAAAATGGCAACTCAACGACTAAAAGAGGCGGGCGAAAAAGCCAAGATTGAGTTGTCGGCTCTAGCCGAGACTTCGATCAATTTGCCGTTTATCACTGCCAATCAAGACGGACCGTTGCACCTTGAGTTAACTCTCACGCGGTCAAAGTTTGAAGAACTCACTAAAGACTTGATCGCGGCGTGTAAAGGCCCGTTTGAGCAGGCAATCCGTGATGCTGGGCTTAGCCAAGAGCAGATCAACAAAGTTATTTTGGTGGGGGGTTCAACTCGCATGCCCGCCGTGCAAGACCTAGTTAAAGAGCTGACGGGGCAAGAAGGCGATAAAGGCGTTAACCCCGACGAGGCGGTGGCCGATGGTGCTGCGGTGCAAGCCGGAGTGCTTAAGGGCGATGTGAAAGACGTGTTGTTACTTGATGTCACTCCTCTTTCCCTCGGAATTGAAACTAAAGGTCAGATTATGACCAAGCTCATTGAGCGCAACACCACTATTCCGACGAAGCGTTCGGAGGTTTTTACTACTGCGGACGACAATCAGTCGAGCGTAGAGATCAAAGTGCTGCAAGGCGAGAGCGATATGGCCTACCGCAATAATTTGTTAGGAACATTTCAGTTGGTGGGCATTCCGCCCGCCGCGCGCGGAGTTCCTCAAGTTGAGGTCACTTTCGACATTGACGCTAATGGAATTGTGCACGTGTCGGCCAAGGATCTAGGCACGGGTCAAGAACAGCAGATGACTATTACCGGTGGCACCGCGCTTAACCGCGACGAAATCGACCGGATGATGAAAGAAGCCGAAGCCCACGCGGAGGAAGATAAAGAACGTCGTGACGCGGCTGAAGTGCGTAACAACGCCGACTCGCTTGTTTATCAAACCGAAAAGTTGATGACCGACCAAGCCGAGAAGGTGGCTGACGATGATCGCACCAAGATCGAAGCCGCCATTGCCGACCTGAAAGCTGCTTTGGCCGGTGAAGACGTCGCGGACATCAAGGCCAAGCACGATGCCTTAGTGCAAGCGAGCCAAGAGTTTGCCCAGCGGCTTTATCAGGCCACTCAGGATCAGGCGGACGGCACTACAGCCGACGACGCCGAGGCGAGCACGCCCGATGACGACGAGGTGGCCGACGCGGAAATCGTTGACGAGGGCGACGACGAAAACGCATGAGTGGCCTAGACGTAGACCCTGATGGGGTGTCGGGGCCGACTGAGTCCGACCCCAGCCTGGCCCTAGGAGAAGAAGCCCCGCTTTTGGAGCCTCAAGAGGAAGAGGTTGAAGATTTTCGCGATCTAGCCCAGAGAGTCCAGGCTGATTTTGAAAATTACCGCAAGCGAGTTGGCCGCGAACAAACTCTATTGGTTGAGCGGGCCAACGAGGCATTGATTATCCAAGTGTTACCCGTTCTGGACAACTTTGAGCTGTCGTTGGCGGCGGAAATGCCCGAAACGGTTCGCAAAGGCATGGAGTTGGTGTACGCCGAGTTGTTTGCCGTACTTGAACGCAACGGTCTTGAGCGGGTAGTTCCCGACGGTGAAGTATTTGATCCTAATGAACACGATGCCGTCATGCACGATGAAGGTGATGGCGATGCGGAGTTGGTAGTAGCGCAAACCATGCGTTGCGGTTATCGCCTCAAGGGCAAACTTTTGCGCCCAGCAATGGTAAGGGTAACGCGGTAGGAGCGGATTAATGGCACCCCAACGGGAGTGGTTCGAAAAAGATTATTACGCTGCCCTCGGTATTAGTTCGAGTGCATCAGAAAAAGATATACAAAAGACGTACCGAAAACTTGCTAAAGAATTTCACCCTGATGCTAATCCGGGTGACGCTAAAAGTGAAGAACGTTTCAAAGATATATCGGCGGCTAATGACGTTTTAGGTGACCCCGAAAAACGTAAAGAGTACGACGAAGTGCGCGCCATGGTTGCTAGTGGTGGTGGTTCTAGTTACGGCGCCCCCGGGGGTTTCGGCGGGTCTCCGTTTAGCGGCGGCGCCCAGTACGACGGCGATCTCGGCGACATACTGGGCGATTTATTTTCCCGCCGCCGCCCGCGCGGGCAGTCCCGCCGCGGTCCCGAGCGCGGCCCCGACCTAGAAACCAATATCGCGCTTGACTTCCTCGAGGCGGTGAACGGTTTAACCACTTCCGTCGCCTTGACTTCTGACGCTCCGTGCTCGGTTTGTCACGGCAGTGGTGCCGAACCGGGATTTCGCCCCGTGGAGTGTCCGTCGTGTGGGGGAAGGGGCGAGGTAATCGTTGATCAAGGTCCGTTTTCTTTTTCCCAAGTTTGTCCCGCGTGTGGCGGCCGAGGCCAAGTTGTTGAGCATCCGTGTAAAAAATGTCGAGGTAAGGGCGTCGAACGAAAAAAACGGGAAGTAAAAGTTCGTATTCCTGCGGGAGTTAAGAATGGTCAGCGCATTCGAGTCGAAAAGCGAGGGGGTGCGGGTCGATTTGGCGGACCGCCCGGAGATCTTTATGTAGTAGTAAAAGTTAAGCCCGACGATATTTTTGGTCGCTCCGGAGTGGCTGACCTCACTATTAAAGTTCCGATCACTTTTAGTGAAGCTGGGCTAGGAGCAGTCGTAATGGTGCCCACGCTGGGCGAGCCGGTAAAGGTAAAAGTGCCACCGGGTACGCAAAATAATAAAACCGTACGGGTTCGAGGGCGAGGAGTGCCGCGCAAAAAACCGGGTGATCTCTTAGTTACCTTTGAATTAGTAGTTCCTAAAAAACTCAACTCCCAAGAACGCTCCGCGCTCGAAGCATTAGGTGAGGCCAGTACTACTAATCCTCGGGAGCATCTAAATGTCTGACGCCATGATGGGTGAAGAGCGCCGGTCGTTGTTTATTATTTCCGTGGCTGCTGAATTGGCGGGCGTACACGCCCAGACCCTGCGCATTTACGAACGCAAGGGTTTAATTGAGCCCGCCCGCACCCAAGGCGGTTCCCGCCGCTACTCCGAACTCGATATCGCTCTCTTGCGCCGCATTCAAGAACTCACTAACCAAGGGGTGAGTCTGGCCGGAGTGCGAATGGTGCTCAGCCTGGAGGCTGCTTTGGCCCAGGCCCAGGCCCGAATTAGTGAATTAGAGGGCCAGATTCGGGAACAAAGAAGTTGATAGTGGTGTTATCAACTTTAGCGCAACCCAAAGTGGGAGCGACTAGAAGTGGTTTAGGAGAATAGATGGCTTTAGATCCCAATAAATTCACCCGCAAGACGTCTGAGGCTCTTCAGACCGCCCAGAGTTCGGCTTCTGAGGGCAATAACTCCGCGGTTACTCCCGAACATATTTTGGCTGCTCTTATTGGTCAACCCGACGGGGTGGTTTTGCCGGTGCTGGAGCGAGTCGGGGTGGCGCCGACTGCGGTGCGCAATCGAGTTGACGAGGCGATAACGGCTTTACCTCAGGTTTTCGGTTCGACCACACAAAACGCGCAGTTGTCGCCCGAATCGTTCAAGTTATTAGAGGCCAGCGATGCTGAACGGGTTGAGTTAGGTGACGATTTTCTTTCTACCGAGCACATTCTGTTGGCTATGAGCCAGCTGGCGGGGGGCGTGGGCGATATTTTGCGCGCTTTGGGAGTAACTCATGAAGCCGTACTCGAAGCTTTAGTTCAGGTGCGAGGCAGTCATCGGGTTACTAGTGAAAACCCAGAAGATCAGTATCAGGCCCTTGAGCGTTTTGCTCGCGACTTAACCGAAGACGCGCGGCGCGGAAAACTCGATCCGGTAATCGGTCGCGACGAAGAAATTCGGCGCACGATCCAAGTACTGAGCCGACGGACAAAAAATAATCCCGTGCTCATTGGTGAGCCCGGAGTAGGAAAAACCGCCATCGCCGAAGGTTTGGCTCGGCGCATTGTTGAGGGTGATGTGCCCGAAAGTTTGCGCAATAAGCGGCTTATGTCGCTTGATATCGGATCAATGGTTGCGGGGGCTAAATATCGAGGCGAGTTCGAAGACCGCATGAAAGCGGTACTCAAGGAAATAACCGATTCGAACGGTGAAGTCATTACTTTCGTTGATGAGTTGCACACCATTGTCGGCGCCGGAGCGGCCGAGGGATCGGTTGATGCCGGAAACATGATCAAGCCCATGTTGGCCCGCGGGGAGTTGCGCATGATCGGGGCGACCACGCTGGACGAGTACCGCAAATATATTGAAAAGGATCCCGCTCTAGAACGCAGATTCCAGCAGGTTTACATCGGTGAGCCGTCGGTTGAAGACACCATCGCCATTTTGCGAGGCCTAAAGGAGCGCTACGAAGTTCACCACGGAGTTCGTATTCAAGACGCCGCTTTAGTAGCGGCCGCGGTTTTGTCCGACCGTTACATTCCTGGTCGCCAACTCCCTGATAAAGCCATTGACTTGATTGACGAGTCTGCCGCTCGGTTGCGGATTGAGATCGATTCGATGCCTTTTGAAATTGATGTAGTCGAACGACGCATTCGCCAACTCGAAATTGAGCAGGCCGCTTTAGTAAAAGAGACGGACGCAGCATCAAAAACTCGCACCGAGGTAATTGAAGCCGAATTGGCCACACTGTCTGAACAGCGTGACGCGATGGTGGCGCATTGGCAAAATGAAAAAACGGCAATTACCGAAATTCGTGAGTTGAAGGAAAAGCTTGAGGATGCTCGAGTGAGGGCCGAAAAAGCCGAGCGGGAAGGGAACCTCGAACTCGCCGCGCAGTTGCGCTACTCGACCATGCGCGACCTCGAAGTCGAGATCGAAGCTAGTACTAGTCGCTTCGACGAGATGCAATCTGATGAACAGATGTTAAAAGAAGAAGTCGATGAGGAGGATGTCGCCGAAATTGTCGCTAAGTGGACTGGAGTTCCGGTGGCGCGACTTATGGAAGGCGAGATGGAAAAACTCGTGCGCATGGAAGAAGTTCTTCACCAGCGAGTTATTGGCCAAAACCTTGCGGTCACGGCGGTAGCTAACGCGATTCGCCGGTCGCGGGTGGGAATTTCTGACCCCAACCAACCTATTGGATCGTTTCTGTTTTTAGGCCCTACTGGTGTGGGTAAAACCGAATTGGCCCGCTCTTTGGCCGATTTTTTATTCGACGATCCTCGCGCCATGGTGCGAATCGACATGAGCGAGTACATGGAAAAGCATTCGGTGTCGCGATTGGTGGGCGCGCCTCCGGGCTATGTCGGTTACGACGAAGGCGGTCAACTTACTGAGGCCGTGCGCCGTCGGCCCTATTCGGTGGTTCTGCTCGACGAAGTTGAGAAAGCTCATCCCGATGTCTTTAACGTGCTGCTGCAACTACTCGATGATGGTCGATTGACCGATGGTCAAGGCCGTACGGTTGATTTTACTAATACCGTTTTGATTATGACGAGCAACTTAGGCGCGGGTGGAAGCGAAGAAGTGGTAATGGCCGCAGTGCAAAAGCACTTTAAGCCGGAGTTCCTTAACCGAATTGATGACATTGTGTTATTTGATCGTTTAGGCGAATCCGAAATTGAGCACATCGTGGTGTTGCAGGTAGATATTTTGCGTAACCGGTTGGCCGAAAGAAGTCTTGGTCTTGAATTGACTCCGTCCGCGCTGGCTTATCTGGCTAAAACGGGCTACGACCCTGATTTCGGTGCGCGACCGCTTAAGCGGTTGATCCAACGAGAAGTGGCCGACCCGGTTGCTCTGGGACTTTTGCAGGGTGATTATTCGGCCGGCGATGTAGTGGCGATCGATGCCACGAGCGACGGCGGGCTTACGTTTTCGCGCCGGTCCTTGCTGTCCGCACCCGCTAACGACGGCTCGGCTTAAAACCTTGCTCGAGGCGGATTTAGGGTAAAAATTTTACCGCTTATCTAGGGTTGAGCCGACTATCCTGCTATCAACGTGGGCAACATAAAAAGCAGGCTTGCGTGCCGGGCGTCGTAATCGTCGGAACCCAATGGGGCGACGAGGGCAAGGGGCGCTTTACCGACTACCTCGCGAGTGACAGCGCGTTGTGCGTGCGTTATCAAGGTGGGCACAACGCCGGTCATACCTTGGTGGTTGATGGTGAAGTATTTGCCCTGCAGTTAGTGCCGAGCGGAATTCTTTATCCGCACGTCACCCCCGTTATTGGTAATGGCGTCGTGGTTGACCCTTCCGTTTTGCTCGAAGAGATAGACATGTTGGAGTCGAAAGGAATTTCTACCGCACGGCTTAGGGTGTCGGGTAACGCGCATCTCATCATGCCCTATCACCAAGAATTCGATCGAGTCACTGAGCGTTATCTTGGTAAAAATAAATTAGGAACTACCATGCGCGGTATTGGCCCGGCTTACGCCGATAAAGCGTTGCGAGTGGGGATACGCGTGCAAGATCTTCTTGACCCGGGTATTTTTCGGGCTAAACTTGATCTCGCTTTGCGGGAAAAGAATTTAGTTTTGGCCAAGGTTTACAACCGACTTCCCCTCGACGCAGACGAAATTACCGAAACTTATTTGGCGATGGTGCCTCGACTTGAGCCGCTTATCGCCGACACTGTGCATCTAGTGCACGAAGCGCTCGATGCGAACGAAAAAGTACTCTTTGAAGGAGCGCAAGCGACCTTTCTTGATCTCGATCACGGCACTTACCCTTACGTAACTTCGTCCAACCCTATTTCGGGTGGGGTTGGCCCGGGCGCGGGAGTGGGGCCACTGGCAATCAATCGGGTTATTGGTGTAGCCAAAGCGTATTTAACTCGGGTGGGTGCGGGCCCGTTCCCTACTGAGTTATTTCCGGGCGATGAGGTGGGCGACATGCTGGTCGAACGCGGGGCGGAGTTCGGTACCAATACTGGCCGTCGGCGTCGCCCGGGGTGGCTTGATGCGGTGATGTTGCGCCATGCGGTACGGCTTAACTCGTGCACCGAATTGGCTATGGCCAAACTCGACGTGCTCACTCCGTGCGCCGAAATAAAAGTTTGTGTGGCGTATGAAGCTGAAGACGGGACTCGCTTTGACCATGTTCCGTACCATCAGTCGGTGCTACATAAAGTTCGTCCGATTTACGAAACCTTGCCCGGATGGGAAAGTGAAATTACCGAGGCCAAGAAGGTCGAGGATTTGCCCGATTCTGCCCGCGACTATCTGAAATTTATTGAACGAGTTGCCGGGGTGCCGATAAGTTTTCTTGGCGTCGGCCCTGGGCGCGAGCAAACTATCGTCACTAATTCGCACGCGTGAAAGTCCTTGTTGTTGGCTCGGGTGGGCGCGAGCACGCCTTGGCCTGGGGACTAACTCGCAGCCCGTCGGTCAGCGAAGTTTTTGTTGGACCGGGTAATCCGGGAATTGAATTACCCGCGCGCACGGTAGCGCTTGAGGCCAGTGAACCTAACGCAGTAGTGGAGTTAGCTAACGAACTCGATATCGACTTGGTAATTGTTGGCCCCGAAGGTCCGCTAGTTAACGGCGTTGTTGATGCGGTCCAAGCGAGTGGCCGCCACGCGTTCGGTCCCACTGCGGCCGGCGCCCGCCTCGAGGGTTCTAAGGCGTGGATGAAAGAGGTACTGGCCGGAGCGGGGGTTCCCACCGCGGCCCACGGATCTTTTACCGACGCGGCTGCGGCCGCGACTTTTCTCAATACTCTTGAAGGGCTTTATGTCGTAAAAACCGATGGGCTGGCGGCGGGCAAAGGAGTTTTAGTAACTGAGTCGGAAGAAGAAGCGCTATTGGCGGTACACGATTACCTCTCGGGGGAGGCCTTTGGCGACGCGGGCCGCACGGTAGTAATCGAAGAAGGCTTGCGCGGTCCGGAGTTGTCGCTACTGGTGATTTGTAACGGCGATCCCGATGCGGCTGTGGCTTTAGCCCCCGCGCAAGACTTCAAACGCATTCACGACCTTGACCACGGCCCCAACACCGGCGGCATGGGGGCCTATTCACCGGTTCCGATTGTGGGACCCGAGATGGTTAGTCAAGTCATGGCCACTGCGGTAACGCCCACGCTGCACTCTCTCGCCGCGAGCGGCATTGAGTACCGGGGCGTTCTCTACGCGGGGATCATGCTCACGGCGGATGGCCCCAAAGTTCTTGAGTACAACGTGCGCTTCGGCGACCCTGAGTGCCAAGCAGTAGTTCCGCGCCTCACAACCGACTTAGGAGAATTGTGTTGGGCTTCTGCCACCGGAGCCACTTTGCCTGAAGTTAAATTCCGCGACGAAGCGTGCGTGACGGTGGTGTTAGCGAGTGAGAATTATCCGGGTTCGCCCCGCACGGGTGATGTAATCGAAGGATTGACCGCAGCCCAAGAAGTTCCCGATACCGCGATTTTTCACGCCGGCACCACTTTGCGTGTCCGCGACGGAGCGTTGTTAACGGCGGGGGGCCGAGTTTTGGCGGTAACCGCTTGGGGTCCACAAATCGCCGACGCTCGAAGTCGGGCTTACGAATGTGCGCAACTAATTTCGTGGCCGGGCGTGCAATACCGTACCGATATCGCTCAACTAGCGGCCGAAATGCCGTCAGCCCAGTTTTAGTAGACTGGGACTAGGAGGCGATTCGGGTGATTCCCCGTTATTCATTGGCCCCAATGGCGGCCCTTTTCACCGATGAGGCTCGTTACCGCGCGTGGCTAGAGGTCGAGATACTCGCCACTGCCGGTCAAGCCGAGGTCGGGGTAGTTCCGAAGTCGGCGGCGGCGGCCATTAGCGATCGAGCTGACTTTACCGTGGCTGAAATTGAAGCACGCGAACAAGTGACTGAGCACGACGTGGCTGCTTTCGTCGACGTGGTTCAGGCTCGCATTGGTGAACCCGAAGCTGCTTGGTTGCATTACGGACTTACTTCTAGCGACGTGGTCGATACCGCGCTCTCACTTACTTTGGTACGAGCCGCGGATCTGCTGCTCGCTTCGGTCGATGCGTTGGTAACGGTGCTCATCGCTCAGGCTCGGACTTATTCTGACGTGGCCATGGTTGGTCGCACCCACGGTATTCATGCCGAACCCACCACTTTTGGCGCCAAGGTCGCGTTGTGGGCGTTGGCCGCCCAGCGAGACCGTGAACGATTAGCCCGGGCGCGGGCGACTATAGCGGTGGGAAAACTTTCGGGCGCGGTAGGTACGTTTTCTAATATCGACCCGCGGGTCGAAGTTTTTGTTTGTGAGCGCTTAGGGCTTACCGCCGTTCCGGCCACACAGGTCCTCGCCCGTGATCGCCACGCAGAACTTCTTTACGCCTGCGCTTCGCTCGGGGCCACTATCGAGTCGTTTGCTCTCGAGATTCGTCATTTGCAACGCACCGAAGTGCGAGAAGTCGAAGAACCGTTTAGGGCGGGGGAACAAAAGGGTTCGAGCGCAATGCCCCACAAGCGTAATCCCGTCAAGTGCGAGCAGATTTGTGGATTAGCGCGCGTGTTGCGAGCCAATCTCCAGGCCGGTCTCGAAAATGTCGCTTTATGGCATGAGCGAGATATATCGCACTCGTCGGTGGAGCGCATCATCTTGCCCGACTCTTTGAATTTGGCTTACTACGTAACCGAAAAATTCCGCAGCATCGCGGAAAAAATGGTGGTGTACCCCGAACGCATGCTGGAAAATCTCCAGGCATCTTACGGCTTGGTATTTAGCCAGCCCGTGCTTTTGGCTTTAGTTGAGGCGGGTTGCTCTCGCGACGATGCTTATCGCATGGTGCAACGCAACGCAATGAAAACTTGGGACGAACGCCGACCCTTTGTGGAAGTTTTGGGTGAAGACTCCGAGGTGTTGCGCGCGTTGAGCGTAGATCAGTTGCAGGCGTGCTTCGATTTAGATCGTGCCCTCCAACAATCCCATCGCGCGATCGAATCGCTCTCGTAACGATGGCCAAAATTGGCCTGCCCCACCATTCTCGGGGCAAAGTTCGTGATCTTTATCAGGTTGATGACGACCGAATGCTCATGGTGGCGTCCGATCGGATTTCGGTCTTCGACGTCGTACTGCCCGATTTAATTCCTGACAAAGGGCGCGCGTTGACCGCGCTTTCTGACCACTGGTTTGAAAACACGGCCTCGGTCTGGCCGAATCATTTAATTTCGTCTGATCCCACCGATTTCCCCCCGACGGTGGGGTCACAAGCAACGGGGCGGGCCATGTTGGTACGAACCGCCGAGCCCATTCGCCTCGAGTGCATTGCTCGGGGCTATCTCTTCGGCTCGGCGTTTTCGGAGTATCAAGCCACCGGAACCGTCGCCGGCCAAAAATTACCTGCGGGCCTAGAACAAGCCGAGAAACTTCCCGCCCCGATTTTTACTGCCACCACCAAAGCCGAAACTGGCCACGACGAAACTGTCACCGAGGCCGAGGCCGTGGCCTTGGTGGGTGCCGATATTTATGACCAGGTTCGCCACGCCACGCTGGCCCTTTACGGGGCAATAGCCAATGCGGCTAAGGCCTGCGGGCTCATACTGGCCGATACGAAATTTGAGTTCGGGCTGATTGACGGTGAAGTCGTTGTGATCGACGAGATGGCCACCTCGGACTCTTCGCGCTATTGGCCGGGCGATTCCTACGCCGTAGGGGGTTCTCCCCCGAGTTTTGATAAGCAATTTGTGCGGGACTTTTATCTCACTACCGACTGGGACCAGACTCCACCCGCGCCGCCATTGCCCGAGTCGGTTATCGGGGGCACTCGGTCGCGCTACATCGAGGCCTACGAGATGCTGACGGGTCGGAGTTTTGATGAATGGTATGAAAACGAAGACTGAGCTGAAGTTCTCGGTACGATCAGTACGATGAAGTTTTTGGCTCGCGTCGAAGTTGGACACCAACCCGGCATTCTTGATCCCCAAGGGGTCACGGTGCAACGAGCCCTACCGGCGCTGGGCTATGAAAATGTCAGCGAGGTCAAAATTGGTAAATCAATCCGACTGGTTATTGAAGCGACTAGTGAATCGGACGCTCGCGAGCAAATAGAAAAAATGTGTGAGCACCTACTCACTAACCCCGTCATCGAAACTTACGAGATTTCGCTGGTTGAGTTAACTGGTGATGCCGCAGAAAACTCTGCGGGGGAGTGAGGGTGGCTCGCCGAGTTGCCGTCGTGGTTTTCCCGGGGACTAATTGCGAACTCGATGTCGCTCGGGCGATTAGTTCTTTGGGCGCCCACACTGAGTCGGTATTTCATTTAGAAGATTCATTAGGTTCCGCCGAAGCGGTGATCATCCCCGGTGGATTTGCCCACGGCGATTATTTGCGTACCGGAGCACTGGCGCAGTTTTCCCCGATTATGGAATCAGTGTCTGCTTTTGCCGCCGCCGGTGGGCCCGTACTGGGTATCTGTAACGGTTTCCAGATACTCACCGAGACGGGCCTACTCCCGGGGGCCCTGCAAAAAAATGCCGGGCTTAAGTTTCTTTGCGCTTCGGTGGGCTTATCGGTGGCTAGCAACCGCTCGGTATTGACTCGTACCACCACCGTGGGCGATCAGTTACAAATCCCTATTAATCACTTTGAAGGTAATTACATCTGCGACCGAGAAACTTTGGCGCAAATGAAAGCCAATGACCAAATAGTTTTGCGCTACACCGATAACCCCAACGGAAGTCTTGACGACATCGCCGGCGTCAGTAATGAAGCCGGAAACGTAGTCGGGCTGATGCCACACCCCGAGCGAGCGTCGGCGGAAATTTTAGGATCGGTTGATGGTTTGGTGCTGTTGGAATCATTTTTGGCGCCCTTGTGATCGATAAAGCCACTTATCAAGCGCTCGGGTTAACCGACGACGAATACGAAGCAATTGTCGAGTTATTAGGCCGTCACCCTAATGAACTTGAAGTAGCGATGTATTCGGTTATGTGGTCGGAACACTGTTCGTATAAATCTTCGAAAGTGCATCTTCGCCGACTTCCGACCACCGCGCCGTGGGTGTTGGTGGGTCCGGGCGAAGGAGCGGGAGTAATTGATATTGGTGACGATTTGGCTATTGCGGTTCGTATTGAATCCCACAACCATCCGTCGGCGATTGAGCCCTACCAAGGTGCGGCCACCGGAGTAGGCGGGATAATCCGTGACATTTTCTCGATGGGCGCGCGACCTATTGCGCTAATGGACCCTTTACGCTTTGGCTCACTCGATGACGCGCGCACCCGCTATTTAGTCGAAGGGGTAGTGGCCGGAATTAGTGGTTACGGAAATTCGGTAGGCGTTCCCACGGTAGGCGGCGAGTTGGTGTTCGACGATTGTTATCGAGAAAACCCATTAGTCAATGTGTTTTGTTTGGGCATCTTGCCTAAATCGCGGTTGGTGCTCGCGCGAGCCGAAGGTGTGGGGAATCTTGCCGTGTTGTTGGGGTCGGCTACGGGACGAGACGGAATTGGTGGCGCGAGCGTGTTGGCCTCCGCGGGCTTCGACGACAGTTCGGCTACTAAGCGTCCGTCGGTGCAGGTGGGCGACCCGTTCGAAGAGAAGCGTTTGATCGAAGCATGCCTCGAGTTGTTAGACGAGGGCTTGGCCCTAGGGGTGCAAGATCTTGGCGCGGCGGGCCTTTCCTGCGCGGCCGCCGAAACCGCTGCGGCCACGGGCGCGGGTATGGATGTTGATTTCACCCAGGTCCCCCAGCGGGAACCGAATATGAACCCGATTGAAATTATGACTTCGGAAAGTCAAGAGCGAATGCTCGCTATTGTCACTCCCGAAAATCTTGACCGAGTACTCGCCCTGTGCGCGCGCTGGGAAGTGCGAGCCAATGTTGTTGGGCACGTAACCGACACCGGTCGCTTTCGTATTTTTTCCGGGTCGTTCACCGGTAACGACCCGGCCGACATGAGCCGGTGCGTGGCCGACATACCGTGCGCCAGCCTGGGTCAAGGACCAGTTTACGAGCGGCCACAAGCCCGCCCACTTGATCACGCCGAAGTTTTACTCGCCGACCCTGCGCCCGAACTGCTGGCGATGTTTCCCGACGGCACCGACCTCTCGGGGGAACTTTTGCGCTTGTTGTCCACTCCCACTATTGGTGATTCTTCTTGGGTCTGGCGCCAATACGACCACCAATTATTTCTAAACACGGTGGTCGGACCTGGCGGCGACGCCACCGTTTTACGGTTGCCCGACACTGAGCGGGGTTTAGCGTTAAGCGTTGATGGTAAAGCGCGCTTTTGCCGGCTTGACCCTCGCACCGGAGCGCGCTTGGGCGTTCTTGAGGCCGCGCGCAATGTCGCGTGCTCAGGGGCCGAACCGCGGGCGTTAGTTAATTGCCTAAACTTCGGCAACCCTGAGCACCCCGAAGTGATGTGGCAGTTTTCCCAAGCCGTCGACGGCATGAGTGAGGCTTGTTCTGCGTTAGGGATTCCGGTTATCGGGGGCAACGTCAGTTTTTACAACGAAAGCCGTGGGGCTGATATTGACCCCACTCCAGTGGTAGGGGTTATTGGTGTCATCGATTCCCTCGCCGCCCCGCCGCCGGGTATGGCCTTTAGTCCGGGCGAGCACGTAGTGACCCTCGGAACTACTCTCGCCGAGTTTGGTGGCTCGGAGTGGGCTTACGTAGTTCACGGTATTGACGGTGGGTCACCGCCGGTGGCCGATCTTGACGCGGCTCGTTATCTTCACGGATTAATTCGCGATCTGGTTAGTCGGCGAGTGGTGAGCGCGGTGCACGATGTTTCTGATGGCGGATACGGCGTAGCCCTAGCCGAGATGGCCATCGCGGGCGGTGTAGGTGCAAGTCTGATACCAGAAGATGATCAGTCTCACGCCGCTTGGTGTTTTTCTGAATCGGCCTCGCGCATCGTGGTAACCGTTCCGCCCGAAAAACTATCCGAAGTTTTAACTGCGGCCGCCGACGCGAAGGTGACGGCGCGCGATTGCGGGACAACCGGAGGTACTCGTTTAATAGTTAATGGGGTATTCGATGTCGCAGTATCTGATCTCGCCACTACTTGGCGGAGCGCGGTTCCCTTGGCTCTGGGAGTTAACGAATAAATGTTTTTATTAAGCGCTGGCGTCGCTGATAACCCCCGACTCTTCAAGAAACGAAATCACCTGCGCGCTCGATGCCGCCACCGAACGGTTGGCTGTCGGCACCCGCAGTTCTGCGGCGTGCGGAGTTTCAAAACCGGAGTCCGTCCGCCCCGCCCGTTGAGCACAAACCTCGGCCGGGGCATCGAGAAACACTTCAAGGAATCGGTTAAGCGTCGAGCGCAAGTCCTCCCGATCACTTTGGTGCAAAGCGCTGATCGCAACTATGACCGTCACGTTGTTGGCCAGCAAAGTTTCGCAAAACCATCGCAACGGTTCATCTCCGGGTGCAAGGTAACGATTTTGGGCTTCGTCGTCAATGAAAATCGCCGCGATACCGCGGGCATTGAGATCGGCCGCCACCGCTCGACCCACGGTGCGTTTGCCCGATCCGGCTTGGCCGGTGAGCCAAAGACAAGTGCTGGTAGTCACGGTTCTACGCTACGCCGGCTGAGCCCTGATAGGGGCCCGAGCGGGCGGGGTGAAAAATGGGATACTTAGAGTTGTGACGGCGCAGATCGGCCACGCGTGTGGCGTTTTTGGTATTTATGCCCCCGGCGAACCGGTGGCCAGTCAGACCCACCTCGGCCTTTACGCCTTACAGCACCGCGGTCAAGAGTCGGCCGGAATGGCGGTAAGCGACGGCGAAACCATCACGGTGGTTAAAGACATGGGATTGGTCAATCAAGTATTTACCGAGCAGAACCTCGCCCCGCTTACTGGTCATTTAGCCATTGGTCACAACCGCTATTCCACTACCGGCTCGAGCACTTGGCGCAACGCGCAGCCGGTTTATCGCTCGGTGGGTGACGCCGGTTTTGCTTTGGGCCATAACGGAAATCTCACTAACACCGAAGAGTTGGCTAAAGAACTCGGAATGTTTCCCGGGTTAGAAAGTACCGCTACCGATGTTGACTCCACTAGCGATTCGGCCTTGATTGCGGAGTTGATCGCGCAAGAATACCCACGCGAAACCCGATCTGATGGTCGCGATCTTGAAGTTGCCCTTGAACAAGTTTTGCCGCGACTTGTCGGTGGATTTTCTTTAGTACTCATGGATGACTCACGTTTAATCGGAGTACGTGATCGACACGGATTTTGGCCTCTAGTACTTGGTCGTTTAGATAGCGGCTGGGTTTTAGCTAGCGAGACCGCTGCGCTAGATATTCTCGGTGCCCATTTTGTCCGGGAAATCGAGCCCGGTGAGATGGTAGTCATCGACGCGGCCGGAATACGTGAATCTCGTTTTGCCGAACCTGACCCTAAGTTATGTTTGTTTGAGTTCATTTATTTTGCTCGCCCCGATACTTATCTTTTTGGTCATAATGTGCACGCGGCTCGAGTGCGCATGGGTGAAGAGTTGGCTCAACAGTCGCCCGTCGACGCCGATATGGTTATGCCGGTTCCCGAATCGGGCATACCGGCCGCGCAGGGTTTTGCTCGCCGCTCCGGAGTTCCTTATGGCGACGGGCTAGTCAAGAACCGCTACGTGGGTCGAACGTTTATTAGTCCCGTTCAACAACAGCGCGCGAGTGGGGTTCGACTAAAGCTAAATCCACTGCCCGAGAATATTCGGGGCAAGCGGTTGATCGTGGTTGACGACTCAATCGTGCGCGGTACTACGACCCGTCAAGTAGTGGCTATGTTGCGCGAAGCGGGGGCGGCTGAGATTCACTTCCGAGTTTCGTCTCCTCCTTATCGTTGGCCGTGTTACTACGGGATGGACACTGGCCGCCGGTCAGAATTGCTTGCGGCCGACCTTTCGGTCGGAGAAATCGCCGACTATCTCAATGTCGATTCTTTGGCTTATCTTGATATGGATCGAGTCGTTAACGCCACGGGTTTATCGGGCGATTCATTTTGTACCGCGTGTCTTTCGGGCGATTATCCCGTTCCCGTTCCTGATCTAGTCGATTCGAAATCAGTATTAGAGGACACTTCAAAAACTCCGGTCGAAGTTTTGGAAGTTAAGCCTGACCCGGGTCGAGTGTGAATCGTCGCGAAGAGCCGCTTACTTACGTATCTTCAGGAGTAGATATTGGTGCGGGGGACCGCGCGGTTGAAATGATTAAAGCCCACGTGGCCTCTACTCTGCGCCCCGAAGTCGTGGGGAGTATTGGCGGTTTTGGGGGGCTGTTTTCTATTGGCGACCTAGCCGGGCGTAATTCTTTATTAGTGGCCTCTACTGACGGAGTTGGGACCAAGTCGGTGGTCGCGGGACAAATGGGAAAGTACGACACCATCGGAATTGATCTGGTGGCCATGTCGGTTGATGACGTCGCTACTTGTGGTGCGGACCCCCTGTTTTTTCTTGATTACATCTCAGTGGGGAAAGTAGTTCCAGAGCACATTGACTCGGTAGTAGCCGGAGTGGCGCGCGGGTGTCGCGAGGCGGGCTGCGCACTTATCGGCGGAGAAATATCTGAACACCCCGGCTTAATGAACGAAACTGAGTTTGATCTTGTTGGTTTTGCCGTCGGGCTGGTAGATCGTGACCAAGTGTTACCCCGCGATGTGCGCGCCGGTGATCGCATTGTGGGCTTGGCCAGCCCCGGATTGCGTTCTAATGGCTATTCGTTAGCGCGCCAAGCTTTTGCTCGGGCCGATATTTCACTCAACGAACCGGCGTGGAAAGGCGCTCACCATTCTCTCGGCGAAGAGTTGCTAAACCCCAGCGTTATTTATGCCCCCGCCCTCAGCCATTTACGGGAACACGTTTCGGTCCACGCTTTCGTTCATGTCACCGGTGGCGGTATCGGGGGCAATTTGGTGCGGGCATTACCTCCTCACTGCGATGGAGTAGTGACTCGGGGGAGGTTTCCTGAGCCCCGTATTTTTTCAATTGTGCAGGAAGCCGGAAATATTAGTGACGATGAAATGGAACAGGTTTTTAATCTTGGTCTCGGTATGTTGGTGGTGGTTGCCGCGGGTGATTTACACAAAACCCTCGACACCGTGCGCGCTTCGGGACACGAAGCGTGGGAAGTCGGTGAAATTGTTGTCGGCCACGGTAAAGCTCAAGTAGTTCGATCATGACTAACCCCGAACCGCATACTCCTATCGTTGCTAGCGACCCTCGACCGGCCGATCCGGACGATGACAAACTCCTTACCCCCGGCGAAGTAGCGACGATGTTTCGTGTTTCTCCTAAAACTGTTACCCGTTGGCACCAAACTGGAAAAATATCGGCGATACGCACCCCCGGTGGCCATCGTCGATTTCGTGCTAAAGAGATAAAGCAGCTTTTGGGGGACGCGTAGAAATTATTGCGTTTCTTATTTTTAAAAATCGGGGGAAATGAGTATGAACGCCGTACTGTCGGTGCAGTCAATTATCGATGAAGCCGTTGCCATTACTGGCCAAGACGACTTTGGCTCCGCGGATTGGTCAGAGGGGCTTGAAGTATTAGTCACCGCGGCTCGCACTGAAGCAAAACTCAACGAAGCCGGTGAAATGTCGTTTCGTTACCGCATGCTTAACTGCGCAACTAACCGACTGCAAGTTATTGATTGGATTAAAAATCACCCCGAGATAAAAAACGAAAAAATTGAGCGGCCGTTAATGATCATTGGACTTCCTCGCACCGGCACTACGGCGCTGTCTAATCTTTTGGCCGCCGACCCGGACACCCGATCGTTGCGAGTGTGGGAATCGGGGTCGTTGATCCCACCGCCTACGCGGGCAACTTACGAATCTGATGAGCGCATCGCGACTGCTCAAGCCGGGCTCGATCTACTCATACAAATGGTGCCCACGTTTCCTTCTATGTACGACGATTCGGCCACGGGAACCGCCGAAGCCATTGATTTATTGGGAATGTCGTTTCGAGCCTTTCAGTTAACCGGAATGGCCGTGATGCCCAGTTTTGATCAGTGGTGGCTGAACTGCGACATGGATGAGGCCTATGCTCTTCACCGCCAAACTTTGCAGTTGTTGCAAGCTGCGTGTCCACCCCGACGCTGGCATTTAAAGAATCCGTCCGACGTTTTTTATCTTGAAGCCGTTCGGAAGACCTACCCCGACGCAATTTTCGTTTGGACTCATCGCGATCCCGCGCAAGTGATTCCTTCGGTAACTAATCTGATCGCGGAGTTGATGGATCCTTTTGTAACTGAACTTGATCGCCCTCAGTTGGGGCGCACGCAGATAGCACTATGGGCCAAGGGTATTGAGCGGGCGCAGGCCTTTCGAGCTGATAATCCCGAAGGGTTTATCGATGTCGCGATGACTGACTTGGCCGCCGACCCATTAGGAACTGTGGCTCGAGTTTACGAAGCCGCAAATTGGAAGTTCACTAATAAATCAGAAGTTTCTATGAAACAACATCTAGCCGATACTCCTCGTCGAGGCCACAAACCAGATTTAGACCAATATGATTTTTCTCTTGCCGACATACGCAATCAGTTCAGCTCTTATTGTGACCAATTCTCTGATTTCATTAATTAATAAGGAGTAGAGCAGATGACTAATCAAGAAAATAGTGCCGCGACCGACGAAATAACTCAAAAAGTTGTCGACGGGAGAGCGTGGCGAGAGTTTTGTGATCTGCTGGCCGACGCCGGCGAATCAATTTTAGCCGAAGGAAATCCAACTGATCCTCTCGACCGAGCAGAAGGTTTTCGTATGCTCACTCGTTTGCTGCGAGCGTCACTAGAGAACAACCTCGAATATGGCGACGGGCGTTTTCCGCAACTGATTTGCACCTGTCACGAAACAATTAAAATTGTGGCCGAAAACCCTGACAACCTTTATTTAGGTTCTTCAATCGACGGTCAGTACGACTATCGCGTCTGGGGTACCCGGGGCGGATCGCAGTGGATAAGTTTTAATATTTTTGCCGGAGGTGGGTTCGGCGGTGGTGGTCCTGGAGTCGGGGCTACTTTGCACGGGGAGACTCTTGCTTGCGAACCCGACGGGACTTTTTCGGTGATTTTGTCGCAGAAAAAACACGCGGGCAATTGGCTCAAACTTGACCCTGAGAGCAGAAGTTTGGTTATTCGGCAAACTTTTCTCGATAAGAAAAATAATCCGTGGGCCGAATTACATATTGAACGCATCGGAGCCGAAGGCGAAACCCCCACTCCGTTAACTGCCCATCACCTTTATCGATCTCTTATGACTGCGGGACACTACGTAAAAGCCGTGGCGGGAATAGGGGCTCAGTGGGCTACTCGCCAGGCCCAGCGACCTAATGAATTTTTCGATGAAGCTCAAGAGCAAGACACGCGAAATTACAAAGATCCCCAGATTGTTTGGCACCAAGCGTATTTCACTCTTAAAGACGACGAAGCATTAGTGATTGACTTCACTCCTCCACAGTGTGACTACTGGATGATTGTTCTGCACAATCATTGGATGGAAACG
>OFRL01000097.1_pt1 | contig 47548 bp, 46 predicted proteins | sample 1543121 | NCBI WGS metagenome assembly OFRL01 (sample SAMN07774228, study PRJEB24372) | wastewater metagenome | isolation source: Lake Maggiore Cannobio | place: Italy: Cannobio | collected 2016-01
AACGCTCTTTATCGATGGTGTTTGGCGAGCGGCATCAGATGGCGCCGCTCACGAAGTTCGTAGCCCCCACGATCAAAGCGTTGTTGCCTCTGTTTCCCAAGCCACACAGGCCGATGTATTGGATGCTATCGGCGCAGCACGTGCATCTTTTGACTCTGGCGTATTTACGTCCTGGAGCTTTAAAGCGCGCAGCGAACTAGTTTCAAAGATCGCTGATTTATTAGAGCGCGATACAGATGTAATTGCCCGTAAAGAGAGTGATGACACAGGAAAACGTTTCATTGAAGCGCAATACGACGTTGCCGATGTTGTTTCAACCTTTAGACACTTTGCAGCCCTTGGTGCTAAAGAGCATGGGCGCAGCGTTGATGTGGGAATTGCTCATGTCTCAAGTCGGATTGTGCATGAGCCTTTAGGTGTTGCCTCACTCATCGGCCCCTGGAACTACCCACTCTTGCAGATTGCATGGAAAGTTGCGCCTGCATTAGTTGCTGGTTGCTCCTTCATCGTTAAGCCAAGTGAGTTAACACCGCAAAGTGCTATCGCTTTAATGAAGATTATTGAAGAGGCGGGTACACCAAAAGGTGTTGCTAATTTAATCTTGGGTCCAGGATCAGTTGTTGGTACCTCACTCATTAGTGATCCGCGTGTTGACTTAGTCTCCTTTACTGGGGGATTAACAACGGGTCAGACAATTATTCGAGCAGCTGCAGAGACTGTAAAGAAATTGGCGCTAGAGCTTGGAGGCAAGAATCCACACATTATCTTTGCCGATGCCGATATCGATGCAGCCATTGATAACGCCGTAACGGCCGCCTTTTTACACTCAGGTCAAGTATGTTCGGCCGGCACACGTTTAATCGTTGAGCGTTCAGTTCACGATCGGGTCGTTAATGAGATTGTGCGCCGCGCGGCAAAGATCTCACTCGGTGGGCCAGATGATCAGATGGCAGAGACCGGTCCACTGATTAGCCAGGCACATTTAAAAAGTGTGAGCGCTTATGTTGAGAAAGCTATCACCGAAGGCGCCACATTATTAGTCGGTGGCAAACGCAGCGATAAGCCAGAGCACGCCAAAGGCTGGTATTACTTGCCAACGGTCTTAGATAACTGCCAGGGGAAAATGTATTGCGTGCAAGAAGAGTCATTTGGTCCAGTGATGACGGTAGAAGTATTTGATAGCGAGGCCGAAGCGATTGCAATAGGTAATGACACTAACTTTGGTTTATCGGGCGGAGTATGGAGCGGTGATGCTGCGAAGGCGGCGCGCGTTGCTAGCGCCCTTCGCCACGGCACAATTTGGGTCAACGACTTTGGTCCCTATCGCCCAGCTGCAGAGTGGGGCGGATACACAGTTTGCTCTCGGGTGTTGGCTTGAGCGACGTTGTGCCACTGCATCCGCAGGCGCGCGCCTTGGTCATGCTGGAGCAGTTTTCAGGCGTGATGTACGTAGCTTTGGTGGTTTCGCGACTGGTTGGATTGACCATGCTGCGGCGCATGTGAAAATGAACGCCAGATAAAAATTTCGCGCCCCGCAGGGCGCGAATGGTGCAGCAAATTATGTGAATGCGTCGGCGAGAGAGAGCCTGGATGTCGACCACGCGATAGGCGAGGTAACCCGCATAGGCTAGTATTCGCCCGCTTCATTGTTTTTGCGGTATGCGCCGATGCTTTGTGCGGAGTCTGGCTTTTTGCTGTTCCCAGGACGGGAGGGTATCGAAGGCAAACGCTGCCCCGGACCTGTCTCTACTGTGTAGCGGAAAATGAACAGCAGTGAAAACCAGCCCCCCGGATTCGATCGGATCCGGATAGGAGAGTGCACTGTCACTCTGTCCTCGCGCGAAGTCGAGGTCGTGGGTGCGCGTCGCCCGCGTCGGCTGACGCCGAAGGCGCTGGGCGTGCTGCGTGTGCTGCTGCGCCAGCCGGGGCGTGTTGTCACCCGCGATGAACTGTTCGCGGAAGTCTGGCCGGACACGCTGCCGACCAATGATGTGCTTACCCAGGCCGTCACCCAGCTGCGCAAGGCGTTCAGCAACGACGACGACAACGGCCAGGCCTATATCGAGACCATCGCCAAGACCGGCTATCGCCTGCTGGTGCCGGTGCAGGTACTGGACGATGTCGAGCCGGCGCCGCCCGCGGGAGCCGATGACGAAATCGTGGACATGCAACCGGCGATGGCCATCGCCGAGATGATGCCGCCACACGTGCAGGCATCGCGCCGCCGCTGGCGCCACGTCCGCCGGCGCGTACTGCTGGTGCTGGGCGTGCTGATGCTGGCCACGGTGGTGGTGCTGACCGCGCTGCTGCTGCGGCGGGCACCGGCCAGCAGTTCAGCTGTGGACGCGGCCGTGGAGAACGGCACGCGCGTGATCGGCAGCCCGCAGCGTCCCTATCGGTTGATCACCGCGACCAGCGGCTTTGAAACCTATCCCACGCTTTCACCCGATGGTTCATTGGTGGCCTATGAGGGCGCCAACGAAGACGGGCAGGGCGGTGGCGCGATCAAGGTGCAGACCTCCGGCAACGCGCCTGCGCGGCAGCTGCTGGCTCCGCCGGCCGGCTCGGTCGATCGCTTCCCGAGCTGGTCGCCGGATGGACGCGAGATCGCCTTCGCGCGGTTCAGCAACAACGGCGGTTGCCAGGTGCTGATCGCCAGCGCGACCGGTGGTGCCCTGCGCCAGGCCACACGGTGCGATGGCACCGAGCTGCTCAGTTTCGACTGGACGCCGGACGGCCGTGGTCTGGTGTTCGGCAGCATGGTGGGGCGCTATGCCCATCGCGGCATCCGCAAGCTTGATCTGGCCAGTGGCCAATGGGAGGCGCTGGACTACGGTGTCGCCGAGGATGACTTCGACTATGCGCCGCGCTACTCGCCTGATGGCAAGTGGCTGGTATTCGTGCGCAATCCGCAGCTGGGCGACCTGTGGCGCATGCCGGCCGCAGGTGGCACGCCCGAGCAGCTGACCAACGAGGCCGCTGAACTGCGTGGCTGGGCCTGGTTGCGTGATGGCCGGACGATCGTGTTTGGACGCCGTGTCGACAGTGAGGTGCGCCTGTATTACCTGGACGTCGAGAGCCGCACGCTGCGCGACGCCGGGCTCGACGACGCACAATGGCCGGCGACGGCGCGCCGCGCGGGCATGCTGGCCTTCGTTCACCGCCGCGCGCAGTTCGGCATCTTCAAGGTGCCGATGGAGGGCGGTTCACCCCCGCAGCGTCTGTTTGCGTCCAGCGGCCGGGATGGGCAGCCGATGGCGGCGCCGGATGGACGCCAACTGGTGTTCACGTCCGATCGTTCAGGCAGCTTCGCGCTGTGGTGGGCGGACATGGAGCGCCCCGATTCGCTGCGGCCTATCGAAGGATTGCGGCCTGAGGCACGTCAGGCACCGGACTGGTCGGCCGACAGCCGGCGGTTGCTGGTGGTCGGGCGCGACGAACACGGACGCACGGTGGTCTATGAGATCGCACCGCGTGACGAACGCGTCCAGCCGTTGCCGGTACCGTCGGAGCAGCCGCTGCAGGCACTGTACGGCGCAAACCCGGACCAGCTGCTGGTAGTCGAGCGCGATGACCAGCAACAGACGCGGCTGAGCCTGTTTGATCGAAGCGTGCAGCCTTGGCGCCGCCTTGCCAGCATCGAGGGCGTCTCTCAGGCGCGGTTCGATCGCAGCAGCGGGCGAGTGCTGTTCACCCGCCTGGCGGCAGGTGGCCTGTGGTCGGTGGATGCGGCGCTGGCGCCAGGCAGCGTGCAGCAGATCAGCGATGACCAGCCCAGCCGGTGGCGGTACCGGGCCTGGACCGTGGCCGGCAACAGTGCGATCGGCTATCTCGGTACGTCCACCCGCTGCGGTACGACACTGGTGCTGATCCAGGCCGGGCGCGAGGAACCGGAACGCTGCCTGGATGCGGAACGCCTCAGTGCCGGCAACGGGCTGAGTGCCGGCGCCGATGGGCGCACCCTGTTCGTGGCAATGGCGGTCAGCGACGGTGCCGACATCGGTGTGATGCGTTTGCCCGAGCGCTCGCCGACGCTGCTTCCGGCGTTCTCCAAGTTGTTGTTGTTCAACGGAAATGGGCCTTCGTAATTTCTTCGTGGCGACCTCGCCGCGAATTCGTGGCGATCTCGTCTGACTTTCCTGACGTGGTGCCGCCTGATTTGGCAAAACGGAGGCCTGTACTAGGCAAATCCGTGGTGCCCCCATGCGTCAACTCTCGCTGGCCGATCGCGGCCAAACCGTCTCTCTGGACCGGTCGCTCGACGATGCTGCGCCGACCTGCCTGGGCGTGGCCCGGCTCGGCAGCCTGCAGACCGCAGGCAGCAGCTTCACTGTGTGGATGCAGGTGCGCGGCAGCTCCTGGGTGGAAGCCAAGGAAGGACGCTTCCGCTTGCGCCAGGGCGAGTGGATCGCCTTCGAGAAGGAGTCGCGGCCGCTGGTGCAGGCCGGTCGCAACGGCTTGTGCGTTGGCCTGAACCTGACGGTCGAAGCGCTGCGCGTGCTGGCCGAGATGGCCGATTGCGGTCTGTATGCCGGGCGTGGCCGCATGAACCGTGGCGATGCCCGCGTTGCGCTGCGCCTGTGGCGCGATGCGCTGGCCAGTGGCCAGCCGGCACAGGCACTGCGCCCGCTGCTGCTGCACCTGGCGGGCCTGCAGCGTGGGCTGGCCGACAACGTGCAGCGTTGCCCGGGGCGCTCGCGCAGCCGCAAGCGCCAGGTGTTCGGCCGCATGCAGCGCGCCCGCCTGTACCTGGAAGGCAACAGCCACCGCGTGGTGCGCATCGGTGAACTGGCCGAGCTGACCAACTTCTCCAGCTGGTATCTCTCCAAGACCTTCCAGAGCCTGTACGAGGAAAGCCCGCAGTCGCTTTCGGCGCGGCTGCGCCTTGAGCGCGCTGCCGACCTGCTGCGTGACACCGACATGATGGTCGGCGAAGTTGCTGCAGCCAGTGGCTTCGACAACTGCTGCAGCTTCGCGCGTGCGTTCCGCGCCCGCTACGGCCAGTCCGCATCGCGCTTCAGGGAGAACGGCGGCTTGCTGCCGCCACAATCTGCAAAGTCTCCGGTTGGTTCGCGCAAATACAGCGCTGCAACGCAATCGTAACGTGCTGGGGTGTTTTAACACGCTGCTAACACGTACCTTGGAGAGATAGATGAACGTTCGTAATCCCGCAGTGCGGCTGGGCCTTCTGCCGGCTGGCATTGCGTTGGCGCTGACGCCCGCCTTTGCTTCTGCACAGGAAGCAAAGGATGCGACCACCCTGGATCGCATCGAAATCACGGGCTCGCGCATCCGCGGCGCCTCGATGGAGACCCAGCAGCCGGTCCTCACCCTGAGCCGTGAGAACCTGGAAAAGCAGGGCTACACCACCGTCGCCGATGTCCTGCAGAACCTGACCTCGGCAGGTTCGCCGGCCATTTCCCGTGCGGACTCGCTGTCCTCCGGCGAAAACGTTGGCGGCTACTACGTCGACCTGCGCAACCTGGGCGCGCAGCGCACCCTGGTGCTGATGAATGGCAAGCGCCTGGGCGCGACCACTGCCGGCTACCAGGATCTGAGCCAGATTCCGATGGCCGCCGTCGAGCGCATCGAAGTGCTGAAGGATGGCGCCTCCGCCATCTACGGTTCGGACGCCATCGCTGGCGTGGTCAATGTGATCACCCGCAAGCGCTTCGACGGTGCTGAAGCCAGCGTCTACGTCGGCCAGTACGGCCGCGGCGACGGCGACACCAACACCTACTCGTTCACCCTCGGCTCCGAAGGCGAGCGTGGCGGCGTGACCCTGTCGGCCGAATACTCCAAGCAGGATCCGGTGTGGGCGAAGGATCGTTGGTTCAGCCGCGACGGCGGCCTGGGCCCGAACACCACCTCCGGTGATTGGAGCCCGCTGAGCCAGAACAGCACCTGGTGCGACCCGCGCGTGTGGGGCGACTGCAAGCCGCGCGCTGCAGGCCAGCCGCAGCCGGAGTGGATGACCCTGAACCCGGGCGGTGACCCGAAGAATGCGGCCGACTACCACCAGCTGACCCCGGCCGAGTACTCCAATGCCAACCAGCAGATGATGGTGCAGACCGGCATCGAGCGTAAGTCCGTGTACGTCAACGGCAGCTACGATCTGGCCGACTCGATCACCTTCAATGCTGACGTGCTGTACAACCAGCGCACCACCGACCAGCAGATCGCGGGTTACCCGTACCAGTCGCTGTCGTTCGGTACCCCGCTGTCGAAGGACAGCGCGTTCAACCCGATCGGTCAGGACGTCGAGTTCCGTCGCCGCCTGTGGGAAGTGCCGCGTACCACCAAGAGCGACCTCAAGACCCTGCGCTTTGCGCCGAGCCTGAGCGGCTTCTTCGAATTCGCCGGCAAGACCTGGGATTGGGACGTCGGTGCGCTGTGGAACCGCAACGAGCTGACCAAGACCGGCTACGGCGACATGAGCCTGATCGCATCCGAGCAGGCACTTGGCAAGTCGTTCATCAACGGCCAGGGTGTTGCCCAGTGCGGTACCGACGCCAACCCGATCCCGCTGAGCCAGTGCCGTCCGTGGAACCCGCTGCTGCCGTATGGCGTCAACGGCCAGGGCTCGCTTGCCGACCGTGATCTGCAGAACTTCCTGTTCCCGACCTACACCGACACCGGTGTGACCAAGACCACCAGCTACACCGCCAACCTGTCCGGTTCGCTGTTCGAGCTGCCGGCCGGTGACCTGGGCGTGGCCATGGGCTACGAGCACCGCAAGGAAGAAGGCCGCTTCGTGCCGGACGCCTTCCGTCAGTCGGGCCAGTCGACCGGCCTGGCGTCGACCACCACCTCGGGCAACTACTCGCTGGATGAGTTCTACCTGGAACTGAACGTGCCGATCCTGTCGGACCTGCCGTTTGCCAAGGAACTGACCTTCAACGTCGCCAGCCGCTACTCCGACTACAGCAACTTCGGTGACACGATCAACTCGAAGTTCGGCCTGGTGTGGCGCCCGATCGAAGAGCTGCTGGTCCGCGGTACCTACGCCGAAGGCTTCCGCGCGCCGACCGTCGACGATCTGTACGGCGGCACCAACTCGAGCTTCGAGCGTTACACCGATCCGTGCGGTTCGACCTCGCCGGGCAACGTCGCTGGCAATGCTGCCTGCGCCGGGGCTGGCGTGCCGGCCAACTACGTGCAGGTCGGCCAGGGCTTCGCGCCTTGCAGCACCTTCCCGTGCGCGACCCCGGACCAGTTCGTCAGCGGTTCGAATTCGGCTCTGAAGCCGGAAACCTCCAAGAGCAAGACGGTTGGCCTGGTCTGGAGCCCGCGTTGGGTGCAGGGCCTGGACATCTCGCTCGACTGGTACCGCTACGAGCTGAAGAACATGATCATCGCTGACAGCGTTGATCGCATCCTGCGTGACTGCTACGTGCTGGGCAACGCAGCTCGCTGCGAAGGCGTCACCCGTGCCGCCGATGGCCATATCGAGGCGCTGACCTACGGCCTGGCCAACCTCGGCTCGATGGAGACCGAAGGCTACGACCTGGGTGTCAAGTACCGCCTGCCGGAACTGTCGATCGGCAAGTTCAGCATCGACTGGCAGACCAGCTACCTGGCCAAGTACGACGAAGCCGGCCAGAACAAGAAGGGTGAGAACATCACCATCGGTCGCGTTGGTGAGCCGGGCCTGTTCCGCGTCCGTTCGAACCTGGGCGTGAACTGGGAGCTGGGTGACTTCGGTGTCAACTGGACTGCGCGTTACTACTCGGGCATGAAGGAAAGCTGCATCGACGACGCATGGTGCGACGCCCCGAACCACTACGCCAATGGTGAGCCGGATCCGCTGCGCCACACCGGCTCCAACACCTTCCACGACGTGCAGGTCAGCTGGAAGGCTCCGTGGGATGCCACCATCGCCCTGGGTGCGAACAACGTGTTCGATCACCGCGGTGCGCTGCAGTACTCGGCGCCGAACTCGAGCTTCGCCTACTACGGTGGCTTCGACGTCGGTCGCTTCCTGTACATGAAGTACACCCAGCGCTTCTGATCGTTCGAAGTGCGATAGCAATACAGGGAGGGCGGACCGCAAGGTCCGCCCTCTTTTTTTGTAGGGGAATTCCGAAATGTCGTGGAAGGTGAGCAGAGTCACGTTCCTGTCGTGTCGTAATCAACACAGTTGCTGGGTCCACTTGCGGACACTTGCACATGGAGAGAGCGATGAAGAGCACGCTGTTGCACAAACTGTCTGCTGCTGCACTGATCTATGCAACATTGGTGGGTGCGGTGTTCGCCCAGACCGGTGGCGTCTGTGGGGGCGGGCTGTACTGCGAAGAGCTGCGCCAGCAATGCCTGGCTGCAGGCAATTCGAAGGTCATGTGCGATCTGCAGTATCGCCACTGCGTGCAGGACGCCTGCGGCGCGCGCTGATGCAAAAAAGGCGCGCCTTTGGGCGCGCCTTCGAGGTTGTTCCTGCGTTGACAGCTCAGACCTCGCTGGGTACCAGTCCCATCAACGCATTGGCATGCTCGCGCCACTGCGGCAGCCTGTTGAGTACACCTGCGCGCTGCAGATAGTCCTCATCCACCGGATCGCCGTTGACCAGCGCCAGCGCCACATGCACCGCACCGGTCACCCAGAAGCTGCGCGTATTGGCGCGCTGCGGCTGCAGGTGGAAGGCAACCGCTTCGATGATCGGCATCGGCAGGCCCCACAGGCCCAGCAGGTAGGCGCCGGCCTCGGCATGGCCGGGGCGGGTGTCACCGGCCAGCGACGGTTCGCTGCGCTCGTTGCGTACGCCGGGCAGCAGCAGGCCGATGTCGGCCAGCAGGGCGGCGGTCGCGCCCAGTTCGGCACTGGATTCGGGCAGCAGGCGCGCGGCCAGGCGCGAGGCGAGCAGGGCGCGCTGCTGCAGCGAATTGCGTTCGGCGGTGGACAACGTGGGTGCGGAAAACACCTCGCTGGCCAGCACCAGGTCGCGCAGCGTCGACAGGCCCAGGCGGGTCACGGCCGTGCGCAGGTCAGCGATGGTGCGTCCCTGGCTGAAGAACGCCGAGTTCGACAGCTGCAGCACCTTCGCGGCAATGGCCGGGTCGGCCGCCACCAGCTTGGCGACGTCGGCGCTGTCAGCGTCGTCGTCATGCTCCAGCGCCTGGGTCAGGCTCAGGTACAGGTGCGGCGGCGAGGGCAGCTTCTCGATACGGCCGATGGCATCGCGCAGGCGTGGGCTGTCCAGTACTTCGCGCAGCTCTTCCAGGCTGGTCAGCGCTTCCAGCAGCACTTCCGGTGCCAGTGGCAACGGCAGGAAACGGTGAGCGACACCGATCAGGCGTGCCGGCGGCGGCCGGTTGCCGTGCTGGGCATCGATCAGCGCGATGCGGATGGTTTCCGGGCGCAAGGTCCGGATCTGGCCCAGCAGCGTGGTGGCATTGAGATCCGGCAGCTGCGGGCAGACGATCACCGCATCCACGCCCTGCGTGGCCACCGCAGTCATCGCGGTCTGGCCATCGGTGGCGGTCAGCGGCTGCCAGTCTTCCCCAAGATCGGCAATGAATTCGGTCAGCTCGGCCGGCAGGCTGGCTGCATCCCCAACAAGCAGAATACGCACGACACATTCCCCTGGCTGTCTCGACGATGGATGTCGACGACGTGTGAAGTGACGCAATTTACCTAATACGGCGGCACGTGTGATGTGCCGTCGTCATGAAACGTGACCCGCATCGCTCCGGCGGGGTGCCGCCGGAGCGATCCGGTTCAGGCTCAGGCCTTGCTGTCGAGATGGCGCTGGTGCGCCTCGATCAGGATCTGCTTGGCCTCAGCGGCGCCGCCCCAGCCGTCGAGCTTGACCCACTTGCCCTTCTCCAGGTCCTTGTAGTGCTCGAAGAAGTGGCCGATGCGCTCCAGCCAGTGGCTGGACACCTGGGCGATGTCTTCGACGTGGGCATAGCCACTGAAGATCTTCGACACCGGCACGGCCAGGATCTTCTCGTCGCTGCCCGCCTCATCGCTCATCTTCAGCACGCCCACCGGACGGCAGCGCACGACCGAGCCCGGCACCAGCGGCAGCGGCAGCACCACCAGCACGTCGGCCGGATCGCCGTCGCCGCACAGGGTGCTCGGCACGTAGCCGTAGTTGCAGGGGTAGCGCATCGGGGTGGACAGGATACGGTCGACGAAGATCGCGCCGGTTTCCTTGTCCACTTCGTACTTCACCGGCTCCGAGTCCTTCGGGATCTCGATGATGACGTTGATTTCTTCCGGCGGGTTCTTGCCGGGCGAGACGAGTTCCAGACCCATGGTCGTGCTCCAGGTGGGGGATGTAGACGGATAGCCCCCCATTTTATGCCTTTGCCGGGCGCTGTGCAGAGGGAGGGGCCGACGGCGCTGCGGGGCGGGGGCCTACCGGGCAGGCCGGGATTGGCTGATGGGGGCGGTCGGCATGGGAGCGCAGGCTGGACCAACCTTCCCAAGGAGTCTGCCCATGAACGTGTCTGCCCTGTCGTTTGGCCTGACCTGCATGTTGCTGGTTGCGCCTTTGGCCCAGGCGTCCCCTTATGTCGACCTGATCGACTACCCGCACCAGGAGGCCAACTGGGACCGCTTCTTTGCCCTGGAAGGCCGTTTGCAGCATGGCTTCGATGCCATCTGTGGCGACACCTTCTGCGAGGGCGAATACAGCGATATCCGCGCCCTGCGCCTGCGCTGTTCGGTGGATGCGGTGCGGGGAACCGTGCATGAATGCCTGTGGGCATTCGCCGCCAGCGATCTGGACGTGTCCCGCAACGATGGCGCGATCGTGGCCCGGCAACCGACCTGGCTGTGCCGCCTGCCGCTGGTGGCGGGAACCCCGGTGGAAGCCTTCCATGCCGCACTCGCCGCGCGCAATCCACTGCATGACCCGCTGCCGGGGACCTCGCAGAGCGTCTATGACGGGCTGACCGGGTGCATCCATTGATGAGAACGTGACTGATTCTCATTAACGGAGTAGCATGCGCGGCGCCTTCCGTCTGTCGTCCCGGTTCCGCGCATGTCCTCCAATGCCGTCTCCCTCACCGAACTGCTGATCCGCGAGCGGCCTGCGTTGCTGCGCCGGGTGCAACGCATCCTAGGGGGCGACAACGGCGCCGAGGACGTGATCCAGGCGGTGTGGTTCAAGGCACGTGGCGTCGATGACAGCCAGGCCATCGACAACCCGCGCGCCTATCTGTACCGGCTGGCCGCCAACCTGGCCACCGACCATGGCCGCGAATCGACCCGGCGCAACCGTCTGCTGGCCGACCACTACCTTTGGGGGCCGGACGAGGTGATCTCGACTGAGGAGCAGGCGATGGCACAGGACGAGCTGCAGCGGGTGCTCGACGCGGCGGGACACCTGCCGGAGCCGACCCGCACCATCTTCCGGCTCAACCGCCTGCAGGGCCTGACCCAGGCCGAGATCGCCCGCCGTCTGGGTGTGTCGGTGACTACCGTCGAGAACCATGTGCGCACCGCGCTGCAACGCCTGGCCTGGGCGCGCAGCGGCCGATGATCGCCCCGGCTTGGGGCTGGCCCTCGCTGAAACGTCTTGATCACTGGACCGTGGATGCGGTCTAGTTCCTCCGCCCGCGCTTGAATGCGCCTGTCCGCCAGCCGATGAGCCCGCCGAACACGCTGCCCGCCGCCAATGACGATGCCCTGGCCGAACAGGCCCGGGGCTGGATCGCGTGGCTGGCCTCGGGTGACATCGGCGAGGGGCGCATGCATGAGTTCGAACGCTGGCTGGCACAGCCGGGGCACCGTCGGGCCTTCGAGCACGAGCGCGCGCTGTGGCGCAGCGTCGGACCACGCCCGCAGGCCCGGCCCGCCGAACGCCGGCGCCCGCGGCGGCTGCGCTGGGCAATGGCCGCTGCAGCTGCGCTGGCGATGCTGGTGGCATGGCCGGAGGCCTGGTTGCGGCTACAGGCCGACCATCGCAGTACGCATGTCGTGCAGAACGTGCAACTGCCCGATGGCAGTCGAGCCGTGCTGGATGCGGACAGCGCGATCGCCGTGCGGTTTGATGCCGATGCACGCCGGATCGAGCTGCTGCGCGGGCGCGCCTGGTTCGAGGTCAGCCCGGATGCCCAGCGGCGTTTCAGCGTGCGCGCGGGCAATGGTGTGGTCGAGGACATCTCGACCGCGTTCTCCGTCGCACGCGACAACGATCAGGTGGAAACCCAGGTCGGACAGGGCAGGGTGCGCGTGGCCAGCCCGGCCGACGGTGGCTGGACCTACCTGCAGGTGGGACAGCGTGCGGTCTATGGCGAGCGCAGTGGCGTGACGCGTCTGGGAGATGTGGCGGCCGACAGTGTCGGCGCGTGGCGGCAGGGTGAACTGCTGCTGGAGCAGGCCAGCGTCGCCGAGGCCGTGCAATGGGTCGGGCGCTATCGCGCTGGCCCGACCTTCGTGCGTGGCGATCTGTCGCAGCTGCCGGCCGTCAGTGCAGCATTGCGCATCGATCGCCCGGAGCAGGCGCTGGATGCGTTGGCGGCAACAGCAGGTCTTCGGGTTACTCGTCTTCCATTCGGCGTCGCCATCGTGCAGTAGATCCACGCCATGCGTGGATGACCGTCCCTGTGCCGACCAACGGTCGGCACCCACCACTGCAAGCAGCCGACCAACGGTTGGCACCCACCGCGGCAAGCAGCCGACCCACGGTCGGCACCTGTCGCGGCCGCAAATCGCTCTTGGGGTTGCCGCGCTTTCATCCGTCTTACTCCGCGAACGTACCCGCCGCCGCCAGTACGTCGCCGTGTCCGCCCGTGTTGCGGATGTCGCCGCGCCCGCGGCACCGATTACCTGACAGGTTCCCCCATGTTCGATTTCCATCGTCCGGGCCGCATGCCGCGCCCGTCCCGCCTGTGCATCGCCCTGCTGGCGGCCGGCCTGGCCAGCGCCGCGCCCTCCGTACTCGCGCAGGATGCCAGCGGTGACCACGCTGCCGTGCAGCGCTTCGATATCCCCGCGCAGCCACTGGACGAGGCGCTGCGCAGCTACATGCGCCAGTCCGGCGTGCAGGTCGTGTATCCGGCCACCCTGGCCCGGGGTGTGACCTCGCGTGCGGTCAGCGGCAGCCTGTCGGCCAGCGAGGCTTTGCAGCACCTGCTGCAGGGCAGTGGCCTGGCGGTGCGCCGGGTCAGTGCCGATGCGGTGACCCTGGAAGCGGCAGCGTCGGCGCAGGCCGACAGCGGTGTGATCGTCACCGATACGCTGAGCGTGGCCGGCGACCGTATCGACAGCGGCCCAACCAGCGACGAGGCGCGCCTGCTCGACGGCTATCGCAGCGTCGGCTCCACCACTACGCTCAACCGCACGCACCTGGAGCGATTCCGCGGTACGTCCAACGGCGACATCGTCAAGGGCGTGGCTGGCGTCACCGCCGGTGATCCGCGCGTGGGCAACGGCTTCGACGTCAACATCCGTGGCATCCAGGGCCAGGGCCGCGTGCCGGCGATCATCGACGGTGGCCAGTCCAGCATGGATACCTACCGTGGTTATGCCGGCCAGTCGCAGCGCACCTACCTCGACCCGGACCTGATCTCCAGCCTGACCATCACCAAGGGCCCGAGCCTGCAGGCCAACGCCTCCGGTGGCATCGGCGGCGTGGTCGAGATGGAGACGCTGAAGATCGGTGACGTGCTGCGCGAAGGCCGGGACTTCGGCGTGCGCGTGCGTGGCGGCCTGGCCAACAACAGCGCCAACAACCTGCCGTCCTACAGCGCCGCGCCGCGCACCGACCGCAGCGCCACCGGCAGCCAGTTCTTCAACGTCGCCGCTGCGGGACACTGGGATCGCTTCGATCTGGTCGCCGCCTACGCCTACCGCGACAATGGCAACTACTTCTCCGGCAAGCACGGCTACGACGACTTCCCGCAGACCCGGCGCACGCTGGCACCGCTGAATCCGCCGCGTACCGAGGTGTTCAATACCTCGGCGCGCTCGAAGTCGGCGCTGCTCAAGGGCACCTGGCGCATCGACGATGCACAGACCCTGGAAGCGGGCTACCGCCGCTACGAGGGTACCGCCGGCGAGATCATGGCCTCGCAGATCATCCGTGTGGATCGTGACCGCATTCCGCAATGGGATCCGGGTCATGTCGACATGGACAGCTACACCCTGCGCTATCGCTTCAACCCGGACAGCGAGCTGGTCGACCTGCGCGTCAATGCCGCGTACACCGACACCGACAGCGTGATGTACAACAGCCTGACCGGCATCACCCCCTGGTACTTCGATCGCCGCACCGAGTGGTACGACGCGCCCAGCTTCAGTGGCGACCCCGGTTACAAGGATGCCTACCGCAATCCGCTGCGGCAGAAGCGCTTCGGCCTGGATGCCAGCAATACCTCGAAGTTCGATACCCGCGCCGGTGCATTCACCCTCGACTACGGCCTGTCCTACAGCGATGAGGACATTGCACCTGGCAGCTCGGGGCCGGTCATGCACGATGACCTGATCAACAACCGCTTCCTGCGCAACGCCGAGCGCAAGGAATACAGTGCCGTGGCCTCGCTGAAGTGGCAGCCCGATGAGCATTGGGAACTGCTGGCCGGCGGCCGCTGGAACCGCGTGGATGTGCATGACCGCAACCGCCTGGCCACGCCCGATGCCTACGAGGTGCAGGGCCAGTACCGCTACACCGAGCTGCTCAATGGCAACCCGGCGCTGCCGTCGTGGCGGGCCAAGCGCATCGCGCTGCTGAACTGGTATCCGGACGCCAACGGCAATTTCACCCAGGAATCGCTGCTGGCTTCACCGTACAAGAAGGGTACGGTGGGCGACATCGGTGGCTGGAACTTCTACGACGCCGGCAAGGCGCAGGACCTGGAGGTGCCGGTCAGCTGGAGCTGGTCGCAGCCGATCCGTCGCCGCGACACCGCGTTCTCGCCGACCGCCAGCGTGGCCTACCGCTTCAGCGAAGACACCATGGTCTACGTGAAGTACGCCGAAGGCACCAAGCTGCCGAGCCTGTTCGAGACCACGCTGGGCCTGTTCACCGCCGCCAAGCCGGTGGGCGAGCTGAAGCCGGAGCGCGCGCGCAGCTGGGAAATCGGAGCCAGCACCATCCGCTATGACCTGTTCACCGCCGGCGACCGCCTGGCGCTGAAGCTGGCGTATTTCGATACCCGCATCGACGACCTGATCACCCGTGACTACCGCACGCTCTCGGCCGGCCTGATCCGCAACGTCGACCAGTTCAAGGTCTCGGGCATGGAGTTCCAGTCCAGCTATGACAGCGGCAAGGTATTTGCTGATCTGTCCGCGCACTATTACTTCAAGGCCAAGACCTGCGCACCGGACATCGCAGCCGAGCGCCGTGCCTATGGTGCACAGCGCAGGAACGATGAACTGGCCAACACGCCGAACTGCGTGGACGGCGGCTTCGAGGGCTCGTACACCAATACCCAGAACCCGCCGCGCTACATGGTCAACCTGACCCTGGGCTCGCGCCTGTTCGACGAACGCCTGACGTTCGGCACCCGCGTGGTCCACAACGCCGGCCCGATCAGCAAGCTGGACAAGGACTGGAACGTGGGTCTGTCGGCGATCCAGCAGCTGTACCGGCCGACCACCCTGGTCGACCTGTTCGCCAGCTGGAGCTTCAACGACCAGCTGTCGGTGGAGGCGGGCGTGGACAACGTCACCGACCGCTACTACCTGGATCCGCTGGCGCTGGGCGTGATGCCGGCCCCGGGCCGTACCGCGAGGCTGGCGCTGACCTGGAAGTACTGATCGTCGGGGTCGGATCCCTTTCCTGCAGAAAGGGCTCTGACCCCAGCGGGAGACAACGGTAGCGCGGGCCATGCCCGGCGCCTTCCTCCAGCCAGTTACAGCCCGGTCGCCGCCTTCACGGCATCTTCGTGCAGCGACTCGTTCAGCTCATCCACCACCGTGGTCCATGCCGCATCGGCCTGCAGCGACTCGGACAGGAACTGGCGCTGGGCATCGTTCCAGTACGGCGCTTCGACCACTTCCACATCGGTGGCCAGCTGGTGTTCGCGGATGAAGCGGGCGATGCCCTCGGCGCTGGCATCCAGGCCCAGCTGCAGGAACAGGTTGGTCATGCGCGGTTCGGTGGTGATCATCGTCGGTTCCTGCGGGAAGAAGGGATACGCCATTATCGGTGCACATGGCCTTGGGGAAAGCCCCGTGGCGAACGTCTACAGCAGGACGACCCCCTTGGCATCCCCCATGAACGCACACATCGCCCCTGAAGACAGCCGCAGCCTGCGGCTCAAGGCCGCCACCCGCGACAGCCATGGCGCGCTGGACAAGCGCATCATGGCCGGCGACATCTTCGCCGACCGCAGCAACTTCGCCCGTTTCCTGCGCGTGCAGTACCGCTTTCATCGCAGCATCGATGCGCTGTATGCCAACCCTGCGCTGGATGCACTGCTGCCGGACCTGGGTGAGCGCCGCCGCCTGACCCAGGTGGCGCGCGACCTGCAGGATCTGGAGCAGACCCTGCCGGGGGCCGACATCGCGGCGTTGCCGTCCGATCTGGAGCTACCCGCCGCATTGGGGTGGCTGTATGTGGCCGAAGGCTCCAATCTCGGCGGCACCATTCTGTACAAGATGGCTGCCAAGCTCGGCCTGGATCGTGATTTCGGCGCCCGCCACCTGGCCGCACACCCGGATGGCGCGGCGCGCCACTGGCGTGAATTCACCGCTGCGCTGGATGCGGTGCCGCTGAGCGCCGAGCAGGAGCAGCAGGTGATCGATGCGGCGGACGCCGCCTTCCGCAGCGTGCACGGCCACGTTGAAGTGGAATTCGCCTGATGCACGCCTCCCGCCTATCGGCGCAACGCTGATGCGCTGGCTCTGGTTCGCGCTGGGCTGGCTGATGGTCGGCCTCGGGGTGATCGGCGCGCTGCTGCCGGTGATGCCGACCACCATCTTCCTGATCCTGGCCGTGGGCTGCTTCGCGCGCGGTTCGCCGAAGTTCGAGCAACGCCTGCTGGCGCACCCGCGCTACGGCCCGTCACTGCGACTGTGGCGCGAGCAGGGCGCGGTGTCGCGCAAGGGCAAGGCGTTTGCCAGCGCCGGCATGGCGGTGGGCTTCGCGCTGTTCTGCTGGGGCGCACATCCGTCCTGGCGGCTGCTGCTGGGCGTGGGCCTGTTCTTCGCGGTCAGCGCCGGCTACGTGCTCAGTCGGCCCGCACCGCGGCTGGAGCCCAACCCGGTCGTGGAAGTGGACGACGCCAATGATCCGCGCTCGGCACGCCGCCGTGCAGCGACCCCTGATGCTGATGGAAAACGAGACGATGCTGCCTGCTGACCTGGCCCCCGTGGCTGCTCCTGCACTGACCCCGTGGGGCATGTACCTGGCCGCCGATGTGGTGGTGAAAACGGTGATGATCGCGCTGGCACTGGCGTCGCTGGCCACCTGGACCGTGCTGCTGGCCAAGGGGTGGGAGCTGGCCCGGCAGGGCCGGCAGCTGCGTGCAGCGCGCGCGCTGCTGCTGCAGGCGCCGAGCCTGCCCGGCGGGAGCGTGGAGGCCAGCCTGCAGCAGGGCACCGCACTCGCCATGCTGGACGCAGCGCGCACCGAACTGCGCCTGTCGCAGGAACTGGATAGCCGCGACGGCATCAAGGAGCGCGTGGCCTCGCGCCTGGACCGCATTGAACTGGAAACCGCGCGCATGCAGCGGCGCGGCATCGGCGTGCTGGCCAGCATCGGCGCGGTGGCGCCGTTCGTCGGCCTGTTCGGTACGGTGTGGGGCATCATGAACAGTTTCATCGGCATCGCCCAGAGCAACACCACCAACCTGGCGGTGGTTGCGCCCGGCATCGCCGAGGCTCTGCTGGCGACCGCGCTGGGTCTGGTCGCAGCGGTTCCCGCCGTGCTGGTCTACAACCACTTCAGCCGCGTGCTGGCCGGCCTGCGGGGTCTGCTCGGTGATCTGTCGGCGGCCGTGCAGCAACTGGTCTCACGCGATCTCGATCGTGCCGTTCCGTGTACCGCAGCGGCGCCGCTGCGTGCGGTGCACTGAGGCGCGGCGATGGCGATCAGGACCGCGTCCGACCGTGACGATACGCCGGAAGAAGCGCATGAGATCAATGTCACGCCCTTCATCGACGTGATGCTGGTGCTGCTGATCATCTTCATGGTGGCCGCACCGCTGGCCACCGTGTCGGTGCCGGTGCAGCTGCCGGCCAGCAATGCCAGTGCCACGCCGCCGGAACAGGCACCGGTGTACGTGACCGTCCAGGCCGATCTGTCGCTGCGCGTTGGTGAACAGGCCGTGGCGCGCGACAGCCTGGCGGCTGCATTGCAGGCGGCCACTCACAGTGACACCACGCAGCGCATCTTCCTGCGTGCCGATACCCGTGTGCCCTATGGCGAACTGATGGCCACGCTGGATGCGCTGCGCGCGGCCGGCTACCTGAAGGTGGCGCTGGTCGGCCTGGAGCAGGGCGCACGATGAGTGGACTGCGGCGCTGGGTGACCAGCCTGGCGATCGTGCTGCTGGTGCATGCGCTGTTGATCGGCGCGGCCTGCTGGTGGGCGGCCCGTGCGCCAGCACTGGCTGCAACGGCGCCGCCCGCGGCACTGATGCTGGAACTGGCGCCGATGGCGCAGGCACCGCCGGCGCCGCCGCGCGAGGTCGCCACCGGGCCGCTGCAGCAGCAACAGCAGCGGCAGGCGCCGACGCCGGCCCTGCGTGAACAGCCCAAGGCGCCGGTGCAGCCGCAGGGTGAGCTGCCGCCGCCGCGTACACCGGAGCCGACGCCGTCGCCGGACACCGCTGACGCCAATGTCGCGCAGACCAGCGCACCGCCGCAGGTGGCGGCTGATGCGGCCACACGCTACACCGCACCGCAGACCACGGCGGGTGAGCGCAGTCGTGCCGAGGCGACCTGGGAAGGACGCCTGCTCGGGCACCTGCAGAAACACCGCCGCTATCCGCGCCAGGCCGAGCGGCTGCACCAGCAGGGTGTGGTCTACGTGCGCTTTGCGGTTGCCCGCGATGGCGCGGTCTCGGGCTTGAAACTGGGCCGCAGCAGTGGCTTCGCGCTGCTCGACCAGGAGACGCTGGACACCGTGCAGCGGGCCAGCCCGGTACCGGCGCCGCCGGCCGAAGTGGCCGGCGACCCGGTGGAAGTGATGGTGCCGGTGTCGTTCTTCCTGCGCGGGCGTTGACCTCGTAGCGTCGAGCTTGCTCGACCGCTCTTGCGGTGTGGGCCAGAAGCAGTCGAGCAAGCTCGACTCTACGGGTTTGCGCATGGTGTGGATCTACAGCAGCGGCACCAGCAGCAGCGCCACGATGTTGATGATCTTGATCAGCGGATTGATCGCCGGACCGGCGGTGTCCTTGTAGGGATCGCCGACGGTATCGCCGGTCACTGCCGCCTTGTGCGCCTCGCTGCCCTTGCCGCCGAAGTGGCCGTCTTCGATGTACTTCTTGGCGTTGTCCCAGGCGCCGCCGCCGGTGGTCATCGAAATGGCCACGAACAGGCCGGTCACGATCGTGCCGATCAGCAGGCCGCCCAGTGCGCGCGGCCCCAGCAGCAGGCCGACCACCACCGGCACCGCCACCGGCAGCAACGAGGGCACGATCATTTCGCGGATCGCCGAGCGGGTCAGCATGTCCACCGCCTTGTCGTACTGCGGCTTGCCGGTGCCCTGCATGATGCCGGGGATCTCGCGGAACTGGCGGCGCACTTCTTCCACCACCGCACCGGCGGCGCGGCCGACCGCTTCCATCGCCATCGCACCGAACAGGTAGGGAATCAGGCCGCCGATCAGCAGGCCGATGATCACCGTGTGGTCGCTGAGGTCGAAGCGGAATTCCTGCCCCGGATGTGCTGCCTGCAGGTTATGGGTGTAGTCGGCGAACAGCACCAGTGCCGCCAGTGCCGCAGAGCCGATCGCATAACCCTTGGTCACTGCCTTGGTGGTGTTGCCCACCGCATCCAGCGGATCGGTGATGTCGCGGATCTCCGAGGGCAGCTCGGCCATCTCGGCGATGCCACCGGCGTTGTCGGTGATCGGTCCATAGGCATCGAGGGCGACGATCATGCCGGCCATCGACAGCATCGCGGTGGCGGCGATGGCGATGCCGTACAGGCCCCCAAGCGCGAACGCGCCCCAGATTGCCGCACACACCGCCACCACCGGTAGCGCGGTGGACTTCATGGAAATGCCAAGGCCGGCGATGATGTTGGTGCCATGCCCAGTGGTCGAGGCCTGTGCCACGTGCTGCACCGGCTTGTACTGGGTGCCGGTGTAGTACTCGGTGATCCACACGATCAGGCCGGTCAGTACCAGCCCGATCAATGCGCAGCCATACAGCGCCATCGGCCCATGCACGTTGTCACTCATCAGCCCGGTGGTGATCGGGTAGAAGGCGATGGCGGCCAGAACGCCGGAGACGATCACGCCCTTGTACAGCGCGCCCATGATCGAGCCGCCTGGCTTCACCTTGACGAACAGTGCGCCGATGATCGAAGCGATGATCGATACGCCGCCCAGCACCAGCGGATACAGCACTGCATTGGCGCCGGCCTCGGCCAGCATCAGGCTGCCCAGCAGCATGGTGGCGATCACGGTGACCGCATAGGTCTCGAACAGGTCGGCGGCCATGCCGGCGCAGTCACCCACGTTGTCACCCACGTTGTCGGCGATCACCGCCGGGTTGCGCGGATCGTCCTCGGGAATGCCGGCTTCGACCTTGCCGACCAGGTCGGCACCGACGTCCGCGCCCTTGGTGAAGATGCCGCCGCCCAGGCGCGCGAAGATCGAGATCAGCGAGGAGCCGAAGGCCAGGCCGACCAGGGCATGCAGCGCCTGTTCCATCGGCAGGCCCATGCGCAGCAGCAGCGCGTAGTAGCCGGCCACGCCCAGCAGGCCCAGACCGACCACCAGCATGCCGGTGATGGCGCCGCCGCGGAAGGCGACGTCCATTGCGGCGCTGATGCCGTGGCGTGCAGCTTCGGCAGTGCGTACGTTGGCGCGTACCGAGACGTTCATGCCGATGTAGCCGGCCGCGCCGGACAGCACCGCACCGATGGCGAAGCCGATCGCGGTGTACCAGCTGAGGAAGATGCCGACCAGCACGAACAGCACCACACCGGCCACGCCGATGGTCAGGTACTGGCGGTTGAGGTAGGCACGCGCACCTTCCTGGATCGCGGTGGCGATCGCGATCATGCGTTCATTGCCGGTGGGTTGGCGCAGGATCCAGCGCGCCGAGACGATTCCGAACAGGATCGCGAGAATGGCGCAGCCCAGCGCCAGTGACAGCCCGTGACGTTCCAGCATTAGACCCCTCCGCAGAATGGATGTAGGCATCCAGTGGCGATGAACGGCACCACGAGGGGGACGACGGGCTGCAGCCTGGAACCAACCCGTACCGACCTTGGTGGTCGTCCGACGTATGGCGGTGTTCAGCATTCCCTGGTGCCCGCAGTATGCGTGCCGCGCACTGTAGAGTCGAGCCGTGCTCGACTGGTTTTTACGAGCCCCGCCGCATGCCGCCAGTCCATGGGCATGATTCGAAAGCCACAGACCTTTGCACCCCGTTAAGCCAGCCTCTGCAAGCCTGCGCCCAGTCCCGTAGGAGATTCCCCATGCGCCTGTCCCTGTTGATGCTTGCCGCCCTGGTCCCGGCCGTACCGGCACTCGCCGCGGAAACCCCGGAGCTGCAGCGCGCCGTGGGTGCCCCCCAGGCCGTGGGCGCGGTGCACACCCTGCGGCAGATTCCCGAGGCCTGCGCGCGCCTGGAAGGTGCCTTCACCGGTCAGGCGGCCGAGCCGTATCGCTTCGCGCCGGTGCGGACCAGCGAGCAGTGCCAGCCGCGCGCGCGTTTCGTCGACTATGCCAAGGCGCAGCCAAGCGCCGACAAGGGCTGGAAGCTCAATGATGTGATCCGCGTACCCAATGCCGCGTGCCCGGCGCAACAGGCGGTAGTGCGGGTGTGGCGCCTGCCGTCGAGCAACAAGGTCGAGCTGGACGGGCAGGGCCAGTCGCGCATCTATCTGGAAGAGGCCAAGAAGCAGGCCGCTGCCGGCCAGATTCCGCAGGTGACGATGTTCGCCGCGCAGCTGCAGATGGAAGGCAAGGCCTGCAATTGAGGCCGCCCAGCAGCGCGCATCAACGCATGGCGTGGATCTACTGACGTGCCCGGCGCTGCGCATCCACGCATGGCGTGGATCTACTTCGCAGCGCATCGGTAGTGCCGGGCCATGCCCGGCGGGCAACCTGGTAGTGCCGGCCGCTGGCCGGCAACCCTGCAATCATCACTCCGCCAGCGTCGCCCCGCGCGCCACCAGCAGCTCTCGCAGGGCCCTGCGATGGCAATGCGCTTCATCCTCGCAGTAGCACCCCACGCTGATGTCGCTGTGCTGTGACATCGCGGCCAGAAGATCCAGCGCGTGGGCCGCGTCCGGCGCCTTCATCTCGGCCTTGTAGTGGCGGAAGAACGCAGTCCAGTCGGCGGCGGTCTTCGCTTCGTGCGCCCGCTTTACCAGTTCCGCGCTGGGTGACAGGGTCGGGAACCAGACGTCGTACCAGTCCTGTACCGCGAACTCACTGCGCGGCACGCCGCGCGGCGGCCGTCGCACGGTACCGATGCGCAGCCCTTCGCCGGGGTGGCGCGGCGTACCCAGTCGAACAACTCGCAGTGCCAAGGTGTGCCTCCACAAAAAAGGGGACGGAGGGGATTAAGTCGTATCCGACCCAGTGCTGACGCTGTAGGAGATGACGGAGGGGCAGATGCGACTTAATCCCCTCCGTCCCCTTTTTCGGCTCAGCCCTCGAAGGCCGGCAGCTTCTGCTTCACGGCCACGTTCTTCAGCGTCACGTACTTCGGCAGGCCGTCGGTGCCGTACGGCAGCGGGGCTTCGCCCTTGATCAGCGGCGACAGGTAGGCGCGTGCCTTGGCGGTGATGCCGAAGCCGTCGCGGCGGATGAAGCCGGCGGGCATCTTCTTTTCATGATTGGCGATCTTCGACAGCGGCGCCGCTTCGATCTTCCAGCGATAGGGCGCATCGCTGCTGCGCACGATCACCGGCATCACACCGTTCTGGCCCTTCAGCGCCAGCTGCACGGCGGCCTTGCCGACCGCCTGCGCCTGCTCCCAGTCGGTCTTGCTGGCCAGGTGGCGGGCCGAGCGCTGCAGGTAGTCGGGCAGCGCCCAGTGCACCTTCAGGCCCAGCTGGTCCTTGACCCGGCCGGCCAGGTGCGCGGCCACGCCGCCCAGCTGCGAGTGACCGAACGAGTCCTTGCCGCCGCCCGCGTCGGCGACGAAGCGGCCATCGGCGGTGGCGATGCCTTCCGACGCCACCACCACGCAGTAGCCGACGCGCTCGACCACCGCCTTGACCTTGGCCAGGAACGCCGCTTCGTCATAGGCGCGTTCGGGCAGCAGGATGATGTGCGGCGCTTCGTCATCGCCGTTGCCGGCCAGACCGGCGGCCGCAGCCAGCCAGCCGGCGTGGCGGCCCATGGCCTCGTAGATGAAGACGCGGGTGGAGGTCTCGGCCATTGCCGCCACGTCCAGCGCCGCTTCGCGCACCGACACGGCGGTGTACTTGGCCGCCGAGCCGAAGCCGGGGCAGGTGTCGGTCACCGCCAGGTCGTTGTCGATGGTCTTGGGTACACCGATGCAGGTCAGGTCATAGCCGGAGGCCTTGGCCAGCTGCGAGACCTTCAGCGCGGTGTCGGCCGAGTCGTTGCCGCCGTTGTAGAGGAACCAGCGCACATCGTGGGCCTGCAGCACCTGCAGCAGGCGGTCGTAGCGGGCGCGGTCGGCATCCAGCGATTTCAGCTTGACCCGGCACGAACCGAAGGCGCCGCCCGGGGTGTGGGCGAGGGCGCGGATGGCCGCAGCACTCTCCTTGCTGGTGTCGATCAGCTCCTCGCGCAGCGCGCCGAGGATGCCGTTGCGGGCAGCCAGGACCTTGATGCCCTTGGCCCGGGCCTGCTCGATCACCGCCGCTGCCGTGGCGTTGATGACCGCGGTGACACCGCCGGACTGGGCGTAGAGGAGAGTACCGTTGCGCATGCTTCTACCTGCTCGGGGGAGGGGACATTGCAGGGACATTACCCGGATGCGGTAAAGTGGCGCTATTGCGGTGCAGCGATACCGGTCCGTCCGGGACGCGAACCTTCTTTGTTTTCAACACGTTGGAGTCAGGTCAATGCGATTGGTTCTGTTGGGACCGCCCGGTTCGGGCAAGGGGACACAGGCGACGCGCCTGAAGGAAAAGCTGGGGATCGCCCACATTTCGACCGGTGACATGCTGCGCGCGGAAATCGCCGCGGGCACGGAGCTGGGCAAGCAGGCCAAGACGGTGATGGATGCCGGCAACCTGGTGTCGGACGACATCCTGCTGGGCATGCTGGAGTCGCGCCTGACCCAGGCCGATGTCGCCAAGGGCTTCATCCTCGATGGCTACCCGCGCAATGTGGCCCAGGCCAATGCGATGGACGGCCTGCTGGCCAAGATCGGCCAGCCGCTGGATGCCGTGGTGCAGCTGGACGTGGCCACCGAGCTGCTGGTCGAGCGCATCGCCGGTCGTGCCAAGGAACAGGGCCGCGCCGATGACACGCCGGAAGCGGTGCGCCAGCGCCTGCAGGTCTACAACGACCAGACCGCCCCGGTGGTCGACTTCTACGCCGGCCGTGGCACCCTGGCCCGCGTCGACGGCGTCGGTGAGCTGGACGAGATCGAAGCCCGCATCCTGGCGGCGATCAAGGGTTGATCCTGCAGGGCCGGTGCACTGCCGGTCCTTCGGGCGCAAAAAGCACAGGCCTGGTCCGCGAGGACCAGGCCTGTGTCGTTTGATAGGCGCCAGCAGAGGGCTTGCTCAGGGCCCCGCAGCATGAGCTCCCTTGGGGATGGCCTCTTGGGGAGTAGGACCGGTTCGGGTACTGCGGCTGGCAGTTCGAATTGTGTCCGGGTTCACAGAACATCGCTATCGGGATTTCCCTGACAGATGATTGGAGTTTTCTCACATCCTGTGTAGGACTTGTCTTACCCCGGATCGGACATTGGCCCTATACAGCCGTCATCGGTCACAATCCTCGGTCATGAGCAGCGTACATATCCTTGCAATCGCCGGCACCTTCATGGGCGGCGTGGCCGCCCTGGCGCGGGAACTGGGCCATACGGTCAGCGGCAGCGACCAGGCCATCTATCCGCCGATGTCGACCCAGCTCGAACAGCTGGGCATCACCCTGGACCAGGGTTACCGCGCCGACAGCGTGCCGGCCGGCACCAATGAGGTGGTGATCGGCAACGCGCTCTCGCGCGGCAACCCGGCCGTGGAGGCCGTGCTCGACGCCGGCCAGCGCTACATCTCCGGCGCCCAGTGGCTGTCCGAACAGGTGCTGCCGGGCCGCGACACCCTGGCCGTGGCCGGTACCCACGGCAAGACCACCACCACCACCATCCTCACCTGGCTGCTGGAAAGCGCCGGTCGTTCGCCCGGTTTCCTGATCGGCGGCGTCGCCGAGGATTTCGGCGTCTCCGCCCGCCTGGGCCAGGGCCGCGAGTTCGTGGTCGAGGCCGACGAGTACGACACCGCCTTCTTCGACAAGCGCAGCAAGTTCGTGCACTACCGGCCGCTGGTGGCCATCCTCAACAACCTTGAATACGACCACGCCGATATCTTCCCCGACGTGGCCGCGATCCAGCGCCAGTTCCACCATCTGGTGCGCACGGTGCCGGCGCGTGGCCGACTGATCGTCAACGGTGAGGATCAGCATCTGGCCGAAGTGCTGGCGATGGGCTGCTGGACCCCGGTCGAGCGCTTCGGATTCGATCCGTCGCTGGAATGGCATGCCGAACTACTGGCTGCCGATGGCAGTGCGTTCCGCGTGCACCATCGTGGGCAGGCGCTGGGCGACGTGCAGTGGTCGCTTCTGGGCCGTCACAACGTGCTCAACGGCCTGGCCGCGCTGGCCGCCGCGCATGCAGTGGGCGTGGCGCCGGCCGAGGTGATTCCGGCGCTGGCGCGCTTCCGCAGCGTCAAGCGCCGCATGGAAGTGATCGGCCAGCATGACGGCATCACCATTTACGACGACTTCGCCCATCACCCGACCGCGATCGCCACCACATTGGAAGGCCTGCGTGCCAAGGTGGGTGATGCGCGCATCGTGGTCGCGATGGAGCCGCGCAGCAATTCGATGCGGCTGGGCGCACATGCGCAGGCGCTGGCACCGTCGCTGGCGCTGGCCGATGAAGTGGTGTTCCTGCATCGTCCGGAACTGGCCTGGGATGCCGCTGCGGTGATCGCTGCGGTACGTGGCGAAGCCCACGCGGTGCCCGATACCGACGCATTGCTGGCGCAGCTGCAGTCCAGCGCGCGCAGCGGCGACCACGTGGTGTTCATGTCCAACGGTGGCTTCGACGGTGCACCGCGCCGTTTCCTGGCCGCGCTGCAGGCCCGATGAGCGTCGACGGTTCGCTGCCGCTGTTTCCGCTGCACACCACGCTGGTGCCGGGTGCGGCGGTGGGCCTGCGCGTGTTCGAGCGCCGCTATCTGGACCTGGTCCGCGACAGCGGCCGCAGTGGTGAGGGGTTTGGTGTCTGTCTGATCCTCGATGGCGAGGAAGTCGGCGCACCAGCAACGCCGGCCGCCTATGGCGTGCAGGTACGCATCGAAGACTTCGATGTCGGCGCCGACGGCGTGCTGCAGTTGCGCCTGCGTGGCACCCGCCGCTTCCATGTCGAGCGCACCCGCGTACGCGACAACGGCCTGGTGGTGGCCGACGTGCGTTGGTGCGATGAAGACCCCGATGACGAATTGCGGCCGCAGCATGCGCTGCTGGCCACGGTGCTGGGGCACATCATCGAACAGGCCGGCGAGGCCTATGCGCCGGCCAACCCGGCATTGCTGGACCAGGCCAGCTGGGTCGGCTGGCGGCTGGCCGAACTGCTGCCACTGAGCGAGCAGCAGCGCCTGCAGCTGCTGCAGATGGATGACCCGCACCAGCGGTTGCAGCAATTGCTGGGCTGGATGCCGTAACCGGAAAACGCCAACCAAGGTTGGCCACTACCAGAGCGCAGCGGAACCGGGAAACGCCAACCAAGGTTGGCGACTACCAGAGCACGGCGGAACCGGGAAACGCCAGGGTTGGCGACGGACAGAGCGCGCCGGAACCAGTAGTTGCCAACCTTGGTTGGCGGCCTTTTCCCGAAGCGCCAACCAAGGTTGGCGACTACCAGAGAAGCACCGGCTCGATCACGGCATGGTCTTCAACCGCAACACCGGCAGCCCGGTTTCGCTGTGCACATCCTCCCGCTGCGGCAGGTCCTGCACGGCGTCCTTCACCGCGTTCAACGCCGGGTCGACACCCCGCAGCGGGTGCCACATGCCGATCCATTCGAAGTGGCGCTCGTAACGCAGGGTCTGTGCACTGCCCAGCCACAGCGGCGTGTTGCCCGGCTGCAGCTGCGCGGGTGCCGGCCACAGGCGCAGCACATAGCGCTCATCCGGCTTCGCGCCCTGGCGCACCATCAGCAAGGCTTCCACGCGGGTGTCCAGCGTTGCCGGCAATACCGGCAGCTCATCGGCGCCGGTGTTCTTGTCCAGCATCAGCAGCGCCTGCTGCCAGCCGGCCTGCTCCTGCCGCTTCCAGCCGCGGGCTTCCAGCTGCGCCTGCAGCGGCGCCAGCGGGCCCGCCACCTGCACGTCCAGCGGCCAGCGCTGGTCGTCGTCGAACTCGTTGCGGCGCGCCGGCAGCGTGGCCCAGTCGTGCTGCCACCAGGCTTGCGCATCCATCGCCTGCGGTGCCGGCAGGGTCGGCTCGAACCGCTCCAGCTTCACCGGAATGTGGCGCGGCGCGTACCACATCGCCGCCACGGCGAAGACGCCGTAGAACAGCCAGGCCACCGGCTTCACCCAGAACGAGCGGTTGAAGCGGCGGCGGTAGGCGATGCCCAGCACCAGCAGCCAGAACGTGCCGAACAGCATGCCGCCGATCACATCGCTCAGCCAATGCGCGCCCAGGTACAGGCGAGAGAAGCCGATCAGGCTGACCACGATGCCCGACACCAGGTACGGCCAGACGCGGGTGCGACCCGGCATCTCGCGGGCGATCAGCACCGCGAAGAAACCGAAGGTGATGGTGGCCATGGTCACCGATACCGACGGGAAGCCAAAGCCGCTGCTGGCATCGACCGGGCGCACCACATCCACGGTGGCGCCGAGCAGCATGGTCAGGGCCAGGCCGAAGGCAAGCGCGGCCAGCCAGTGCGCGGCGGCCATCCAGCGCCGGCGCCAGATCAGGTAGCCCATCGCCGCCGCGGTGGCCGGCAGCAGTACCTGCCAGGCGCCCAGCGATGCCAGTGCGGCCATCGGGTAGTCGGCCAGCGGGTTGCGCAGCGCCAGCATGGCCTGGTGCACCAGCAGGTCGATCGCCAGCGGCTCGCCGTGTGCGACCACCACGGTCAGCAACGCGAACCAGCCCCAGCCCAGTACCAGCAGCATCAACGCCAGCATCGCCAGCGGCACCGATTCGCGGCGCTTGGGATCAAGCACGCCAACGGTGTAGCGGCCCAGCGTCGGGTGACGGTTGGACCAGTCCAGCAGCCGCGCCAGCCAGTTGTCCATGCGCGCGGCCGACCAGCGATAGCCGTACAGAACGATGGCCCAGACCAGGCCGAGGATCACCGCCAGCAGGCCGACCACCACCACCAGTCGTCCGGCCACGGCGGCCACGGCGTCATACGCCTCGCCAAGAATCCAGCCCGGCGCCAGGAACAGCACCGCCCAGGAGATGCTGGCGATGCCGCTGGCCTGCACGTAACGGCTGGCGGGCATCTTCATCATGCCGGCGATGGCCGGCACGAACGGTCGGATCGCGCCGACGTAGCGTGCGATCAGGATGCTTTTGAAGGCGTTGCGGCGGAACAGGTTCTCGCCGCGGTCGAGCAGCTGCGGGTAGCGGCTGAACGGCCACACGCCGCGCAGGCGGTCACCCCAGCGGCGGCCGATCCAGTAACTGATACCGTCGCCGGCAAATGCGCCCAGGGCTGCAGCCGCCACCGCGTACGGCCCGGAGATCTGGCCCAGGCCGATGAACACGCCCACCGCGAACAGCAGCGGCAGCGCCGGCACGATGGCGCCAAGAATGATCACCGCATCGCAGAAGGCGATGAGGAAGATAACAGCACCCGCCAGCACGGGGTGAGCGGCAATCCACGCGAGCGTGGCGTCGATCCATGAAGAGTCCATTGCCCGATTATAGGGGCGTGAAGGTGACTGGTTCCCAGCCGCTTCGTGACCGTTTGCAACCGGCGCCTTCGCCTAGAATGTGCCCATGCCGCATACGCCAGACGCTCCATCGCATGCTTTGAAGGCCGACAGCTTCGGCCAGATTCTTCTTGTGAAAGGGCCCGATGGCCCCTTCGTGCGCCGTGATCTGGGCGCCACGCCGCTGTGGCTGCGGCTGCCGGCCTGGTGGCTGGCCCGCCGCGAAGCACGCGCGCTGCGCCACATCCACGGCATGGCCGATGTGCCGCAGCTGCTGGCGTGGGATGGCCGTCACCTCGACCGCAGCTTCATGGCCGGCGATGCCATGTACCAGCGTCCACCACGCGGTGACCTGGCCTGGTTCCGCTCGGCGCGTCGGCTGCTGCAGCAGCTGCACCGCAATGGCGTGGCCCACAACGATCTGGCCAAGGAAGCCAACTGGCTGGTCACCGAAGACGGTCGTCCAGCGCTGATCGACTTCCAGCTGGCGGTGATCGGCAACCCGCGCTCGCGCTGGATGCGGCTGCTGGCCCGCGAGGACCTGCGCCACCTGCTCAAGCACAAGCGCATGTATTGCCGCGAGTCGCTCACCCCGGTGGAGAAGCGGTTGCTCAAGCGCACCTCGTGGGTGCGCGAACTGTGGTTTGCTACCGGCAAGCCGGTCTATCGCTTCGTCACCCGCCGCATCCTGCATTGGGAAGACAACGAAGGGCAGGGGCCGAAGCCGTGAGCAGTGCGTCCGTCGTGAGCAGGCCGCCAACTGCCTGCAGCGTGCTGCGTGCGCAGTTGCCCGGTGCCGACTTCGTGCACGCCTGCCAGGCGACGACCCGTCGCGATGGGCGCTCGGCCCTGCAGGCCTATCGCGATATGGCGGCGACCATTCCCGGCTGGTTCGATGGGCTGATGGCACTGCGCAATCGCGGCATGCGCCTGCTCGGCATGAAGCACCTGGGCTCGTTGCGTGCGGTGCAGGATGTTGAGGATCCTCAACCCGGCCAGCGGCTGGGCATCTTCACCCTGCAGTCGCTGGACGACGATGCCATCGTGCTGGAAGACGACGACCGCCACCTGCGCGTGCAGCTGGCGCTGCAGTGGCAGGGCGATGTGCTGGAAGTGGCGACGGTGGTGCATACGCACAACGCGTTCGGGCGCGTGTACATGCTGCCGGTTGCGCCCGTGCATCGGCTGATCGTGCCGCATCTGCTGGAGAAGCAGGTGCAGTTGTACCGGTAGAAACACGCCATGCGTGGATGCTGTTCGCAATTCAATGATTGCGCACAGACGCCAGATAATTGGCGCTGAAAACATCTTTCATCTGCTCGTGGTACTCACCTAGAATCGAGAGCGAGAGAGTCGCATGGAAGCGTCGTCGCGCCGCCCTGGCGCGGGTTCGCATGCGGACGCGAGGGGAATGCTGTGAGTCGATTTTCTGCTTGGCAGTACCGCGCAGTTGCGGTACTGGTGCTGTGTGTGGGTGCGGGAACGGTCTCGGCGGTCCAGCCGTATCAGGAGTATCGCAAGCTCATCGAGTCCGCACAGAATCTGACCGCGCTGAAGGACGATCTCTTTGGTGAGAGTGTCAGCCTCTACAACGGCAAGACCGAATTTGCCGTGACCGATGTCAGCCTGCCCGGCAACAACGCACTGCCTGTGCAGATGCGGCGTCGCTCCAGCGTCGAGATGGATCTGGTGGGGGCTGGAAGCTTCAACGCCAACATCGAGGGAACCGTCGGAAAGGTGAGATGATGATTGATTCTGATGAATTGGCTGATGTGGCTAAAACTATTGCTTGGTATAAGAGCAATTTCTTCGAAGGTTGTGAAGAGGACTTTGTTGCAGACTTTATGGTTTTTTGTTGGCAGGCGGTTGATCCCGGTCGCGTCGCTTTCCTGGATTTGGATGACGAAACTGTAGATGCATGCGCCAACATGCTCTCTGAGTTGAAGCTCCTTGTTGATGAGAAACGCGGGAAATGGGGGGTTTCTGCTTTCTGGAGGCGCTACATCGATTGGGCGGATTACGCCATAGATTTTCCGCTTGATGAGTGCAGGCGATTCATGCGAGAGACTGTTGGTTATCTTGAGCCCTCATTTTTCGTATTTACGGCCACCGGTGGTGCCGAGATGAGGTCCGAGGCAATGGCGATTTTTGCCGAGTACTCACAGTCCGGCAAGGCGCGGGCTACCTATGTTAGATCGGTAATTGAAAGCCGGTTGGCGACTGAATCATTCTATCGACGAACCCTTTGATTCTCTCCGTCGCGAAATATGAGGTACTGCCGCTCTGGTCGTCGTTCGGCTTTTGGTCAGGGGAAAGCCAATATCCACGGTCCGCTCGGTCGATGTCGCCGGGCATGGCCCGGCGACCACAGCATCGCGACGCTCAACGCCTTACGGCGTTGCCGGCACCACCTGCTGGCCGATGAAGTTACGCTTGGCATCGAAGTCATAGGCGATCTGCAACTGCCCCACATCCGGGCAGGCGTGGCAGTCGCGCAGCGGCGTGCGGTACAGCAGGCGGATGCCGCCGTTGTCCAATGGCGAAGCGCCGGCCGACTGTGCCGGCGCGAACGGCGTGGCCTGCGGGTTGGCCTTCAGCAGTTCCTGCACAGCGGGGTCGGCACGCAGGGTGTCGTCCAACTGCACGGCATCCACATCGATGCGCTTGCCGCTGGCATCGACCAGGCGGGTGCCTTCATTGGTGTTGGCGCGGAACGGGTACTCGACCGTGGCAATGCCCAGTCCTTCGTTCTCGTGCCAGGCGGTCACATAGGCCAGCTCGCCGCCGCTGGACAACTGCTCGGCGGCGGTGATGGCATCGGCGCTGGCGCCACCCGCGCGCATCGCATCGCGCAGGCAATCGCGGGTCGCGGCGTTCTCACCCTGGCGGCAGGCGTTGAGATCGCCATCCCAGACCACCGCCTCGCTCCAGCGCATCCTGCCGTCGGCGGCGGCCTTCTCCGCGCTGGGCGCGTCACCGGCGGGCGGCTCCTTTCCGGGTTCCGGCGAACGGCCCTGGCAGGCGGTCAGCAGGACAAGCCCCAGGGCAGGCAGCAACAGGCGGGAACGGCGCATGGCGTGGACCTCGTGCGTTGTCTGGAGGCCCAAGTATCGTCAAGGGCGGGTGAACTCCGCGTCGGCGCGGCATACTAGCGGCTCATTGCATACGCTGGAGTGTGGAACGTGGGCAGTCTGCAGGGCAAAACGCTTTTCATCACCGGTGCCTCGCGCGGCATCGGCCTGGCCATCGCACTGCGCGCTGCGCGCGACGGCGCCAATGTGGCCATTGCGGCCAAGTCGTCGGTGCCGAACCCGAAGCTGCCGGGCACCATCCATACCGCGGCCGAAGCGGTAACGGCGGCTGGCGGCCAGGGCCTGGCCCTGAAGTGCGACATCCGCGAGGAAGAGCAGGTGCAGGCGGCGGTGGCGGCCACGGTCGATACCTTCGGTGGCATCGACATCCTGATCAACAACGCCAGCGCGATCTGGTTGCGCGGCACGCTGGATACGCCGATGAAGCGCTTCGACCTGATGCAGCAGGTCAATTCGCGTGGCAGCTTCCTGTGTGCGCAGGCCTGCCTGCCGTACCTGCTGCAGGCGCCGAACCCGCACATCCTCACCCTGGCGCCGCCGCCGAGCCTGGAGCCGAAGTGGTGGGCACCGCACACCGGCTACACGCTGGCGAAGATGGGCATGAGCTTCGTCACCCTGGGCCTGGCCGCCGAATTCGGTCCGCAGGGCGTGGCGGTGAATGCGCTGTGGCCCCGCACGGTGATCGCCACCGATGCGATCAACATGATTCCGGGCGTGGATGCGGCTGGCTGCCGCACGCCGCAGATCATGGCCGATGCCGCACATGCGGTGCTGGTGCGTGAAGCGGCCGGCTTCCACGGCCAGTTCCTGATCGACGATGAAGTGCTGGCACAGGCCGGTATCACCGATCTTTCCGGATACGCGGTGGATCCGTCGCGGCCGTTGTTGCCGGATCTGTTCCTGGATTGACCGCGCGTCGCTGGAAGAGGCCGAGGGCTGCGACCCTCGGCCTGCTGCGCTAGAATGCGTGGCTGTAATCGATTTCAACAAGGATGTGAGCACATGTCACGCACTCTTTCCGTCGCGGCGTTGGCCGCTTCGCTGTCGTTGATCCTGACCGCCTGCGGTGGCAAGGCACCCGCAGCTGCGGGCGGCGCCGCTGCCTCCGGCACGCCGGACGCCAGCACGGCCCCGTCCGATACACAGCAGCAGTTGACCGCCAAGCTCAACGCCTACATCGGCTGCTTCAACGCGCTGGATTCGAAAACCCACGGCAGCATCCAGTCCTACACGCGCTGGATCAAGGATGTCGACGCTGGCCCGACCGGACGCGAGACGCACGTGTACGGCCCGTTCGAGATCAGCGACTACGACATGAAGCAGTGCGACGCTCCGGTGACCGAGGCGATTGCTGCCAAGCCGGCGCTGGCCGAACTCGATGCGGCTGCAGGTCACTACCAGCAGGCGCTGAAGGCACTGGTGCCGGTCAGCAAGGACGCGCATGACTACTACGATCGCCAGGACTACGAAGACGACCAGTTCGCCAAGGGCAAGCAGCTGCACGCGCCCTTGATGGCCGCCTTCAAGGATTTCGTGGCTGCCAGCGAAACGTTCAATGCCGAGCTGGAGCGCCAGAACGACGCCGCCCAGCGCGAGCAGCTCAAGGCGCTGGAACAGGCCGAAGGGCGCACGCGCGAGTACTACCGTCTGGCGATGATGCTGGAAGCCAAGGCCATCATGGATCTGATGAGCGAGGATGATTTCGATCAGGCCAAGGCCCGCGAACGCCTGGATGCCTTCAACCGCATTTCCGATGAAGCGCACGCCAAGGTTGCCGACCAGGAACCGGGCAAGTCGGACTGGGAAGGCTTCGAGCGTGGGGCCGAGAATTTCCGGCGCGAAGGCAAGGAGCGGCTGCAGCGCGTCAGCGAGAAAAAGCCTTACACCGATTTCGAACGACGCATGCTTGATTCGCCGTCGATGGCGCCGCGTGGCTCTGCCAGCAAGCTCATGCAGGAATACAACACGCTCGTTTTCCAGAGCAACCGCCAGTGACCGGCGCGCCAGCACCCATGCGAGAGACCATGACGACTTCCTGTCTGCGTATCGCGCCGCTGCTGCTGATCGGCGCTGTGGCTGGCCTGAGCGGCTGCAACAAACCGGCAGGGTTGTCGCTGGCCGACCCCAGCCTGGAGAAGGTGAACGCCTACATCGAGTGCTACAACGGCGTTGAACAACCCATTCACGAGGGTTTCCAGACCTACACCAGCTGGATGAAGGACCCTGAAGCCGGCCCGACCGGCAAGGAAGCGCAACCGCGTTCGCCCGGGAAGGTGCTGTCGCACCGCGTCGAGTACTGCGGCCAGCCACTGGCCGACGCGCTGGCGAAGACCCCGGCCTTGCCGATGGATGGCCCCGCGCGTGACTATCAGCAGGCCTTCCAGGCATTGAACACCCTGGTCGAGCGCGCCGATGGATACTTCACCCGCGAGGATTATCGTCGTGATGGCGGTGAAGGGATGCGCAGCCAGCATGCCCCGCTGATGCAGGCCTATGCTGATTTCTTCAAGGCCAGCGAAGCGATGGATGTGGCGCTGGAAAAGAAGGAGAACGATCGCCGTGCCGCGCAGCTGAAGCAGATCGAGGAGAGCGAAGGGCGCTCGCTGGCCTACTATCACCTTCGCCTGCTGGGCGACGGCAAGCTACTGGCCACGGCGTTCCAGGACGACGCACCGGATGTTGCGGCGCTGCGCGTGCAGCTGGCTGACTATCAGGCACTGGTGACGGAAATCCAGAACGGCGGCGTCGGCAAGGACGACCCGATGTGGGGCCACGTGCAGCGTTCGGCGGACAAGCTGGTGCGTACTGCGGGACGTGGCGTCGAGCGCCTGGAGCAGCACAAGCCGATCACCGCCGAAGCACTGGCGGCAGAGCGGAAGGCGTCGGGCAGTTGGCTCACCACCGACCCGGAAGGAGCGCAGTCAACGATCCTCGCCGCATACAATGATCTGGTGACCACCAGCAACCGCATGCGGTGAGCAACGGCACACGCATCCATGCGTAACCGCCGAGAGGTAGTGCCGGCCGCTGGCCGGCATGTGCCTCAATGGTTGAACGCATCCGGCAGCTTGCCGCCGCACTTGCGGCAGTGCAGTGCATCCGGTTCATGGCCTTCCAGCCCACAGTCCGGGCAGCCACGTGCATCACGGCGTGCGGCCAGCTCGGCTTCACGCATGGTGCTGGCCAGTTCGGCGGTGTAGATGCCGGTGGGCACGGCGATGATGCTGTAGCCGATCAGGATCAGCACTGAGGTGACGAAGCGGCCAAGCACGGTCTGCGGCACGATGTCGCCGAAGCCGACCGTGGCCATGGTCACCACCGCCCAGTACATGCTGGCCGGGATGTTGGTGAAGCCGTGTTCGGGGCCCTCGATCACGTACATCAGCGCACCGGCGATGATGGTGATGGTGATCACCGTGAACAGGAACACCAGCACCTTGCGCCGGCTGCGCCACAGTGACGTCATCAGGATGCCGCTTTCCTCGATGTAGCGGGTCAGCTTGAGGATGCGGAACACGCGCAGGATGCGCAGCGCGCGCACCACCAGCAGGCTCTGCGCGCCGGGGATGAACATCGACAGGTAGGCGGGCAGGATCGACAGCAGGTCGATGATGCCCCAGATGCTCACCGCGTAGCGCAGCGGGCGCTTGACCACCGCCAGTCGCAGGAGGTACTCGGCGGTGAAGATGATCGTGAAGGCCCATTCCAGGATGTACAGGCCGGTGGACCATTCGGCATGCAGGTGCTGCACGCTGTCGATCATCACCACCAGGATGCTGGCGACGATCGCCACCACCAGGATCAGGTCGAAATTGCGCGAGGGCCGCGAGTCGTGGCGGTAGATGATGTCGAACCACCGACGGCGCCAGCCGGTCTCGGTGGCGGGGTTCAGCTGGGGGGCGGAAAACGGTCGCATGGGCGCATTGTGCCGCAGGGGTTCCGGCGCGAGAATGGGGATTCCTGAACCCTGCCGACTGCCATGACCGCCGCTACCGATCCGCTGATCTCCCTTTCGCACTATTACCTGCCGGTCTACAAGCCCCGCCAGGTGGTACTGGAACGAGGCCAGGGCGCCCGCGTGTGGGACAGCCAGGGCCGTGAGTTCATCGACCTGGCCGCCGGCATCGCCGTGTGTGGCCTGGGCCACAACGACCCGGACCTGGTCGCCGCGCTGGTCGAGCAGGCCGGCAAGCTCTGGCACACCAGCAACGTGTTCTACAGCGCGCCGCCGTTGCACCTGGCCGAGGAGCTGGTGAAGGCCAGCCGCTTCGCCGAGCGCGTGTTCCTGTGCAATTCCGGCGCCGAAGCCAACGAAGTGGCGATCAAGATGGTCCGCAAGTGGGCCTCCAGCCAGGGTCGCCCGGCCGACAAGCGGGTGATCATCACCTTCCGTGGCAGCTTCCACGGCCGCACCATGGGCGCGGTGACCGCCACCGCACAGCCGAAGTACCAGGAAGGCTACGAGCCGCTGCCCGGTGGCTTCCGCTACATCGATTTCAACGATGAGGTGCAGCTGGAAACCGCGATGGCCGCCGGCGACGTGGCCGCAGTGATGCTGGAGCCGATCCAGGGCGAGGGCGGCGTGATGCCGGCCAAGTCCGGCTTCCTCAAGCGCGTGCGCGAGCTGTGCGACCAGCACAACGCACTGCTGGTGCTGGATGAAATCCAGGCCGGCATGGGCCGCACCGGCACGCTGTTCGCGCACTGGCAGGACGATGTGGTACCGGACATGGTCACCCTGGCCAAAGCGCTGGGTGGTGGCTTCCCGATCGGTGCGATGCTGGCCGGCCCGAAGGTGGCCGAAACCATGCAGTTCGGCGCACACGGCACTACCTTCGGCGGCAACCCGCTGGCTGCTGCGGTGGCCCGCGTGGCACTGCGCAAGCTGGCCTCGGCGGAGATCGCCGCCAACGTCAGCCGTCAGTCGAAGGCGCTGCGCGATGGCTTCGCCCGCATCAACGACGAGTTCGGTGTGTTCAGCGACGTGCGTGGCCGTGGCCTGATGCTGGGCGCGGTGCTGAGCAAGGACTTCGCCGGCCAGGCCGGTGCGATCCTCGACCACGCCGCCGAGCAGGGCCTGCTGACCCTGCAGGCCGGCCCGGACGTGCTGCGCTTCGTGCCGTCGCTGAACATCACCGACGAAGAAGTGGCCGAAGGCCTCAAGCGCCTGCGCGCGGCGATTGCCGCGTTCATCGCCGCGCGCTGAATCTGCTGAGGTCGGACCCCTCTCCTGCGGAGAGGGCTCTGACCCCGATCAGCTCACCGCGTAACGCTTCAACACCTTGCCCAATCCCCGGCCATCGCGCACGGTTTCCGCGTGCAGGCCGGCGGCGCGTGCGCCGCGCACGTTGGCGAACAGGTCATCGACGAACAGCGTGCGCGCAGGTGCCACGCCGAGTACCTCAAGCGTGCGCAGGAAGACTTCCGGCGCCGGTTTGCGCAGGCCGAAATCGGCGCTGCAGAACACGCGGTCCTGCAGGGCAGGGAACAGTTCCGGCAGCAGGTTGGGCAAGGCCTGTTGCATCAGCGCGCCGTTGTTGGTCAGCACTGCCATCGGCAACTGCAGGGCCTGCAGCCGCTGCAACACGGCAGCCTGCGGATGGCTGGCGGCCCGCCGCGCCGCGGTCCAAGCAGTCACATCGACCGTCGTGCCTAGAAGCTCTCCCAGCTGCGCCAGATAGGCCGGGCCATCCAGCGTGCCATTGTCATGTGCCGCTTCCAGCCCGCTGTCGTACAGCGCGGCCTGCACGGTTTCCGGCACGACATCCAGCGCCTGCGCAAGGTGCAGCACGCGCTGCGCGCGCTGGTAGTGCACCAGCACGCCATCCACATCCAGCAGCAACAGGTCGATCCGCATTGGTCGAGCATGCCATTGCAGTGAACACGCGGGAAACCCTGGAGCAGCCATGCGACAGACGGTCGCAGACGCGGCCGCAGGGGCCTGCCTAGAATGGCGCTTGAATCCGCAGGAGATGCAACGATGAAGGCTTGGATGGTGGCAGTGGGACTGGGCGCGCTGATGCTGGCGCCGTCGGCGATGGCGCGGGTGTGTGCGGTGAGCATCGACAGCACCGACCAGATGAGCTTCAGCAGCCGCGAGATCAAGGTGGCCGCTGATTGCACCGCCGTGGATCTGACCCTGCGCCACACCGGCAAGCTGGCCGCTACCGCGATGGGCCACAACTGGGTGCTGACCCGCAGCGCGGATTACCAGCCGGTGGCGATGGCTGGCATGCGTATGACCCTGGCCGACAGCTACCTGCCGAAGGCCGACAAGCGCGTGCTGGCGCACACCAAGGTGATCGGCGGTGGTGAAACCGCGCGCGTGCGCTTCTCTACCCAGGGCCTGCAGAAGGGCGGTGACTACACCTTCTTCTGCTCGTTCCCCGGCCACTTCGCGATGATGAAGGGCAAGTTCGTCTTCGGTTGAGCAGCCACGCATGGCGTGGCTCTACCAGTAGATCCACGCCATGCGTGGATGAAAAAGGGGACGGAGGGGATTAAGTCGTTTGTGCACAAACGACTTAATCCCCTCCGTCCCCTTTTTCGTGCAGAGCGGGCTCAGCCCTTGGCGGCCTTGAACGCCACGCGTGCGGCGGCGAGGGTGGCCTCGATCACGGCATCGTCGTGCGCGCTGGACAGGAAGCCGGCCTCGTACGCCGATGGTGCCAGGAACACGCCCTGGTCCAGCATCGCGTGGAAGAAGCGGTTGAACGCCGGGATGTCACAGGCGGTGGCCTGCGCATAGGTCTCCACCTTCTCGCTGGTGAAGAACAGGCCGAACATGGCGCCCACGTGGGTGGTGGTCACCGCCACGCCGGCGTCGGCAGCGGCCGCTTCCAGGCCGGCACACAGGCGCGCGGTGCGCTCGGCCAGGTCGGCGTGGAAACCCGGCTGCTGGATCAGTTCCAGCATCGCCAGGCCGGCGGCCATCGCCACCGGGTTGCCGCTCAGCGTGCCGGCCTGGTAGATCGGGCCGGCCGGGGCGATCTGCTGCATCAGCTCGCGGCGGCCGCCGTAGGCACCCACCGGCATGCCGCCGCCGATGATCTTGCCGAAGGTGGTCAGGTCCGGGGTGATGCCGTAGTGCGCCTGTGCACCGCCAAGGGCAACGCGGAAACCGGTCATCACTTCGTCGAAGATCAGCAGCGCGCCATGCTTCGTGCACAGTTCGCGCAGGTGCTGCAGGTAGCCTTCGCGTGGCGGAATGCAGTTGGCGTTGCCGACCACCGGTTCGATGATCAGGCCGGCGATGTCGTCACCCTGCTGTTCGAACAGGGCAGTGGCCGCTTCGAAGTCGTTGTAGGGCAGGGTCAGGGTCAGTTCGCTCAGGCCGGCCGGGACGCCCGGCGAGGTCGGCACGCCCAGGGTCAGCATGCCGCTACCGGCCTTGACCAGGAACGAGTCACCGTGGCCGTGGTAGCAGCCTTCGAACTTGACGATGCGGTTGCGGCCGGTGGCGCCGCGCGCCAGCCGGATGGCCGACAACGTAGCCTCGGTGCCGGAGTTGACCATGCGCACCATCTCGCACGACGGCACCAGTCGGGTGATGGTCTCGGCCATGGTCACTTCGGCCGCGCAGGGCGCGCCGAAGGACAGGCCATTGTCGATCGCCTTCTTCACCGCCTGGCGCACCGCCGTGTGGTTGTGGCCGACGATCATCGGGCCCCAGGAACCGACGTAATCGATGTAGCGGTTTCCATCGACGTCGTACAGGTAGGCGCCATCGGCGCGCTCGACGAAGAACGGTTCGCCGCCGACCGATTTGAACGCGCGCACCGGCGAATTGACGCCGCCCGGCAGCAGCTGCTGGGCGCGGGAGAACAGGGCGTGGGACTGGTCGTGGTTCATGCGGATTTCCTGGGCATTACGCGAACTGGGCGAGGTAGGCGCGCTGGATCGCAACCGGGTCTTCGGCGGCGAACACGCTGCTGACCACGGCGACCAGATCGGCGCCGGCGTCGATGATGGGACCGACATTGTCCGGCGTCAGGCCGCCGATCGCCACCCGCGGCACGCCCAGTGCGGCGCTTTGCCGCAGCAGGTCGGTGTGGGCGCGGCTGGTGGTGATCTTGGTGGTGGTCGGGAAGAACGCGCCGAAGGCCACGTAGCTGGCGCCGGCCGCCACGGCCTGCTCGGCGTTGGCCAGCTGGTCGTAGCAGGACGCGCCGATGATGGCGTCCGCGCCGAGCAGGGCACGCGCGCTGGGGATATCGCCATCGGTGCCGCCCAGATGCACGCCGGCGGCGCCGACCGCCTTGGCCAGCGCCGGGTCGTCGTTGACGATCAGCGGCACGCCGTGTTCCGCGCACAGCGCCTGCAGGGCGGTGGCCTGCTCCCGCCGCAGCGCGTCGCTGGCGGTCTTGTTGCGGTACTGCAGCCAGGTGGCGCCGGCGGCCAGCAGCGGCGCGGTGCGGGCCAGCAGGCGCGCGGTATCGGGCTCGTCCGGGGTGATCAGGTAGACGCCGCGGGGCGCCGGGGAAGCAGAAGTCATCGATGGCTACCGGTGAGTGAGCCGCGATGGGACAATGGCGGCCCGTGAATCCAGCCTTGATTATCCGATGAGCGATGCCACCCCCACCACCTTGCGTACCTGGATGTGCGTGGTCTGCGGCTTTCTTTACAGCGAAGCGGAAGGCTTGCCGGAAGAAGGCATCGCGCCGGGGACGCGCTGGGAAGACATTCCCGAGACCTGGACCTGCCCGGATTGCGGCGTGACCAAGGCCGATTTCGAGATGGTCGAGGTCGATTGAGTTTCCGGGCCGCCGGGCATGGCCCGGCGCTACCGGTGGGTGTTGGCCGTTGGTCCACACACCGACACCCTCAGTGCAGCCGTGGCACCGGCCCGCCGAGGTCGATCAGCTTCTCGCGCAGCCACTGCGCATCGCTGGCTTCCGGGTTGCGCTTCAGATACTGCCCCAGGTCGTGGCGGGCACCGGCCAGATACTCCAGCTGCAGGTAGGCCAGGCCGCGATCACGCAACGCGTCGTCCTGCTCCGGGGCCAGCTTCAGCAGGCGGTCGGCACTGCGTGCGGCGCGGTCCCATTCGCCGGCTTCGGCATACACGCCGTGCAGGTTACGCAGCATGCGCATCAGGATCGCGCGCGCCGGCGCCGGATCGAGGATCTGCGCCAGCACCTGGTCGTCGGGCATCTGCCCGCCCAGGTGTGACTTGGCCCGCTCGCGCAGTTCGTCCACGTCCAGCGGGCGGCCGCCATTGAACGGGTCCATCACCAGCACGCCGTCGTCCACCGGCAGGCGCACCAGGAAGTGGCCGGGGAAGGACACGCCGTCGAGCGGGATTCCCAGCCGGCGCGCGACTTCCATCTGCACCAGCGCCAGCGAGATCGGGTTGCCCAGGCGGCGCTCGAATACCTGGTTGAGGTAGCTGTTGCGCGGGTCGTAGTACTCGTCGTGGTCGCCGCTGTAGCCCAGCTCGTCGAACAGGTGGCGGTTGATCGCCGCCATCTTCAGCGGGCTGTTGTCGATGCTGTCCACTTCCGAACGGAGGTGGTCGACATGGCTCTGGATCAGCGCGTCATAGGTGGACGGCTGCAGATCGGGGTATTCATCGCGCGCGATCAGCAGCGCGGTCGGCAACAGTGGCAGCGCCTCGTCTTCGAGGTCGGCCAGTGCATCCCAGTCGGGGAGTGAGATCCGGTCCTGCATGGCCACAGACTGGCGTCATTCGCAGGCGGTTTCAAGCGGTGCCGCGTGAAAAGAACATCGTCTTGGAAATGTCGTGTCGACCAAGGTCGACACCTACCAACAGCCGCCGGCCAACTGTCAGAGGTGGGGCGGTGTGGGCTTGCAGGACCGCAGGCGCCATGGATGGCGCCTACGAACCCCCAGGGACGGGTTTACGGCGTGTCCTGCAAGTCCACACCGCCCCGCCATCCCTCGGTAACCCAGCTTTTGCCTTTGATGTTGATTCGGCGGGTGCCGGGCGCAGCCCGGCAGAACCCTGTTACTCGATGCCCGGGCCGAAGGTCAGCTCGGTGCCGTCCTTCAGCTTGAGCTTCTCGGCCTGGCCGGCGTTGAGCTCCAGTACATAGCGCGCCGGGCCACCGCTGGGGTAGGGCGGGCACATGTCGCCGGCCGAGCACGGCGGCACGTCGCGCTGCTGGCTGACCAGCTTGCGCTGGCTGTCGAAGTACAGGATGTCCAGCGCAAGCTTGGTGTTCTTCATCCAGTACGCCTGCATTTCTTCGCGGTCGTGGATGAACAACATGCCGTGGTCAGCGGCCATCTGGTCGCGGAACATCAGCCCGCGCGCGCGGGTTTCATCGTTGGTGGCCAGCTCCACCTGGTAGCGCGCACCATCCAGCTCGACCCAGTGGCGGGCCGCATCGGTGGCACAGCCGGCCAGGGCCAGCAGCGGAAGCATCAGCAGCGAACGCAACAGCGACATCGTCAGGATCCTTCGAAAGGGTCAGAGCACGACCGGCGGCTCACCACCGACGATCACCACATCGGCGCGACGGCGCGCGAACAGGCCGACGCAGACCACGCCGGGCAGCTGGTTGAGCTCGCGCTCCAGCTTTTCCGGATCGGTGATCTGCAGGTTGTGGATGTCCAGGATCTGGTTGCCGTTGTCGGTGACCACGCCTTCGCGCCAGGTCGGCTGGCCGCCGGTCATGTCGCGGATCTGGCGGGCGACCAGGCTGCGCGCCATCGGGATCACTTCCACCGGCAGCGGGAACCTGCCCAGCACCGGCACCTGCTTGCTCGGGTCGACGATGCAGATGAAGCGCTCGCTGGCCTCGGCGATGATCTTCTCGCGGGTCAGTGCGGCGCCGCCACCCTTGATCAGGCACTTGTTGGCATCGCACTCATCGGCGCCGTCCACGTACAGCGACAGGTTGCCGCTGTGGTTCAGCTCGATCACCTCGATGCCGTGCTGCTTCAGGCGCGCGGTGCTCTGTTCGGAGCTGGACACGGCACCCTTGATGCGGTGCTGGATGCGGGCCAGGGCATCGATGAAATAGGCCACGGTGGAACCGGTGCCGACACCGACGATCATGCCGTCTTCAACGTACTCGATGGCTTTCTCGGCGGCCAGGCGCTTGGCTTCGGACATGGGAGAACTCTCAGGCAGGGAATCAGGATTTCTTTTCCAGCGACAGCAGCAGCTTCCACTGCGCGGCGGTCACCGGGAACACCGACAGGCGGTTGCCCTTGGCAACCAGCGGGAAGCCCTCGCCGAGTTCTTCGGCGTGCAGCTTGATCTCGTCCAGCGCGATCACCTGCTTGAGCTTGCGGTCGAAGGCCACGTCCACCAGCATCCAGCGCGGGTTCTCGCGCGTGCTCTTGGGGTCGTGGTAGTCGGATTTCGGGTCGAACTGGGTGTCGTCCGGATAGGCCGGGCTGGCGACCGTGGCCAGGCCGACGATGCCGGGCACCTTGGTATTGGAGTGGTAGAACAGGATGCCGTCGCCCACCTGCATGCCATCGCGCATGAAATTGCGCGCCTGGTAGTTGCGCACCCCGTTCCAGGGTTCGACCTTGACCTTGGCCAGGTCATCGATGGAGAAGGCGTCCGGTTCGGACTTCATCAGCCAGTAGCGCTTGCGGGCGGTCATGCGTTCACGGGGGCAGCGGAGGGGAACAGGGTGCCGTCTTCGGTGCAGATCGCATCCACCGGCACGTCCCACGACGCCACCGGCAAGGACTCGACCTGCTGCACCGCGAATGCAGCGCCGACCAGCCAGGGCGGCGCCGGCCGGTCGTGGCGGAAGGCGAAGCTGCGATCATACCAGCCGCCCCCCATGCCCAGCCGCCGGCACTGTGTGTCGAAACCCACCAGCGGGGTCACTACCAGCGCCATCTGCGCCGGTTCCAGGGTGTCTTCCACCGCCACGTCCGGCTCAGGAATGCCATAGCGGTTGCTGGTCAGCGGCTGCCCGGGGCGCCACGGTGCGAAGCGCAGCACGTCACCCGCCAGTACCGGCAGGCAGTAGGTCAGTGTGTCGGGTAGCTGCAACTGCCAGCGGTGCAGGGCAATTTCGCCATCCAGCGCCCAGTAGCCGGCCACGGCGCCTTCGCGCGGGGCGAACGGCAGGGCCAGCAGGGCATCGGCAAGCGATTCGGCGGCGGCGATGCGCTCAGCGGCGGAAAGGTCGCGGCGGCGTTGCCGCAGGTCGTGGCGCAGGGCCTGGCGCGGGTCGGTCATGGCAGCGTGCGGCAAGGATCAGCCGTCATTGTGCCGGAAAGAACAAGGGCGACGCCCGAAGACGCCGCCCTTGCTGGAATATTGCATTCTCCGCAATGTCGATGCATGCGAAACGACCTTGAACCCGGGGGCTCAAGTGGGAACGCTGGAGAACCATCGGGCTTCCCGCTACAAGGCGGACCTGCACTCCCGGCGCTGTCGCGCTCCCGGTGTCGTTCTTAAGGGACAAGGCGAATGTTTGCACATGCCGTCGAGTACCGCAGAGAACGCGTGGCTATTATAGCCAGCACGCAGGATCTGGATAGGCCGTTCGTCGGCAACAGTCCGTGCCAATTCAGATATGAGAAAAGGGGACGGAGGGGATTAAGACGTTTCCGGCACGGAAGGGGCGAATGCGCCTTGATTCCCTCCGTCCCCTCTTCTACGGGGTGCCGTCGATCGCGCGGTCCAGGCGCCGGTTCAGGTCGGCCAGCGTCTGCTGCAGGGCGACTGCCTGGCGGGCGTTCTCGTCGCGCAGCAGTTGCAGTTCATGGGCCAGGTTCAACGCCGCCAGCACGGCGACGCGGTCGACCGCGGCCATGCGGTTGCTGCCGCGGATTTCGCGCATGCGCGCATCGAGCAGGCGGGCGGCGGCCATCAGGCTATCGCGTTCATCGCCGCCGACACCCACGGTGTATTCACGATCGAGGATGCGGACACTGACCGGTTCGGCGCTCATGTGTGCTGCTCCAGGGATTTGAGCCGGCTGATCATTGCTTCCACCCGCGAGCGTGCCTGCTCGTTCTTGGCCAGCAGCGTGGAACGCTCGGCCACCAGCTGTTCCTGCTGGTGGCGCAGGCTGCGGTTCTCCTCGGCCAGGCGCTGGTTGCGTTCAAGCAACGCTTCCACGCGGGCAGCGAAGTCCTGCAGCTGGGCAAGGGGATCGGCGGGTTCCATACGGGCACGATAGGCAAGCCGGGTAAGGGCGGTCAAGCGTTGTCGCAGCAAGGCCTGACGGTCGCAGAGAGGATGCCGTCGGGTTGCTACACTACGGGGTCTCACGGGCGCGCGCGTGCGCGCCCCGGGTTTCCTTTCCGAACGAGCCGCACGATGACCGAACTTCCCTCCGTCGACGACGTTACCCGCGCCAGCCAGGAACTGGGCCTGGGCGCCACCGCTGCCGAGCTGCACGGCGCACTGTGCGGCTGGCTGGCCGCCGGTGGTGCCCCCGGCAATGATTGGCCGGCGCGTGTGCTGGCCGACGACAACCTGCCGCCGGTGGCCGCCGACAGCGTGCTGGGGCAGCTGCTGCAGGTCACCATCAAGCAACTGGAAGACCGCGATTTCGCCTTCGAACTGCTGCTGACCGATGGCGACGACGTGTCCGCGCAGGCTGATGCCATGTTCAGCTGGACCCGTTCCTTCCTGGGCGGCTTCGGCCTGGGCAGCGGCGGCCGCCGCCCGACCCTGTCCGAAGAGGGCGAAGAAGCGCTGACCGACATGGCCAGCCTGGCGCGTGCCTCCAGCGAGGATTTCGAGGCCGGCGGCGATGACGATGACGAAGCCCTGTCCGAGATCGAGGAATTCATCCGCGTGGCGGTGTTGCTTCTGCACGGTGACGTGGTGCTGGCCTCGCGCCATCGGCAGCGCCTGAACTGATGGACATCAAGCAGCGCACCGGCATCGCGGCCGGCGAATACAAGCGTCGGCGCCGCCAGCTGATGGACATGGCCGGCGAGGATGCGATCCTGGTGCTTCCCGCCGCCGCCGAGAAGGTGCGCAGCCTCGATACCCATTACCCGTTCCGGCAGGATTCGGACTTCCAGTACCTGAGCGGCTTCCCGGAGCCGGAAGCGGTGCTGGTGTTGATCCCGGGCCGCCGCCACGGCGAGGCCATCCTGTTCTGCCGCGAGCGCGATGCCGAGCGCGAGGCCTGGGACGGCAGCCGCGCCGGCCAGGAAGGTGCGGTGGCGCAGTACGGCATGGACGATGCGTACCCGATCGACGATCTGGACGACATCCTGCCGGGCCTGCTGGAAGGGCGTTCGCGCGTCTATTACCACTTCGGTCGCGACGCCGATTTCGACCTGAAGCTGATCGGCTGGGTCAACCGCGTGCGTTCGCAGGTGCGCCACGGCGCGCAGCCGCCGCATGAGTTCCTGGAGCTGGGCCACCTGCTGCATGAGCAGCGCCTGTTCAAGTCCGGCGCCGAAGTGGCGCTGATGCACCACGCCGCGCAGATCAGTGTACGTGCGCATCTGGCAGCGATGAAGGCGGCCAAGGCAGGCATCCACGAGTACGAACTGCAGGCGGAGCTGGAACGCGTGTTCCGCGCCAACGACGCGGTGCCGGCCTATTGCAGCATCGTCGGTGCAGGTCGCAACGGCTGCATCCTGCATTACCGCGACAACAACGCACGTTCGCGCGATGGTGAGCTGGTGCTGATCGACGCCGGTGCCGAATACCGCGGCTATGCCAGCGACATCACCCGCACGTTCCCGGTGAACGGCCGCTTCAGCGCCGAGCAGCGCGCGCTGCACGACCTGGTCGGTGACGCGCAGGCCGCGGCACTGGCCCAGGCCAAGCCGGGCGTGGCCTACGAGATGGGTCACCTGGCGGCGGTGCAGACCCTGACCGAAGGCCTGCTGCGGCTGGGCCTGCTGAAGGGCACGCTGGAAAAGAACCTGTCCGAGGGCCTGTACCAGCGTTTCTACCGGCACAAGACCGGGCACTGGATCGGCATGGACGTGCACGACGTGGGTGACTATCGCCTGGCCGGCGATTCGCGGCTGCTGGAGCCGGGCATGGCGTTCACCATCGAGCCGGGGCTGTATATCGGCGTGGACGATACGACGGTGGAACCGCGCTGGCGCGGTATCGGCATCCGTACCGAGGATGACGTGCTGATCACCGATGACGGGCATCGCGTGCTGACCGAAGGCCTGGCGCGCAGCGCCGACGAGATTGAAGCGGTGATGGCGGGGTAAGGGGTTTCGGCAGGGCTTGCAGCCCTGCACCTGCTGCAATCAACGGCAACGTCAAAAGCCGAAGCGGCATTCCGTGGGAGGGCGGGGCACTGTGGGTTTGCGGGGACGCCGCAAGTACGTCCCTGTAGGCTTGG